>Ga0070739_10000603_pt1 | contig 66086 bp, 61 predicted proteins | sample Coa_R1_7_FD_66445 | JGI IMG/M metagenome (GOLD analysis project Ga0070739, IMG submission 66445) | Surface soil microbial communities from Centralia Pennsylvania, which are recovering from an underground coalmine fire - Coalmine... | ecosystem: Environmental > Terrestrial > Soil > Unclassified ...
GCTTCCTTCAGACGCCACGTCGCCGAGGCGCCCTTGCGCTTCGCTATGACTTCACCTCCATCAGGTTGTCAAGGGGACTTTCACCCCCAAGCTGTCAAACGTGCTCGGCGCACAATAAAAAAGGGAAGCGGCCGAATCGCCACTCCCCTTTTTTGTTTTCGATGAAGCGAACTTATTTTGCGGCAAACTCGAAATCAGCCGTGACCTTTCCTTTCGCCGGGACATCGATCTCTTTCTTCACGAAACCCAATGCCGGATGGAAAGCTTTCACGGTATATTTCCCAGGAGGAATGCCGTCAATCGAGAAGGTCCCATCCTCGCCGACAATGGCATAATAGGGATTGTCGACCGGGAGGAACCAGACGTTCATATAGTTGTGCTGATCGCACTCCACCTTCATGAAAGAATCTTCCTTCTTAAAAGCGATCGGCTTGATGGTCTCTTTGATCGTTTGTCCTTTCTTCGGAAGCGGCTTGTTGAAGAGGGTGGTGCTCTGAGAACCCTTCATCTCATAGCCGTGGGGGTTGTGAAGGACCCCTTCCTTCGACTTCTCCTCGCTCGGATCGGCATCTTCGTTCGTAAAGGCGATGTCCTTGCCTTTTACAACGACACCGACCGCCTGAGAAGGACCGCCCTGGACCAGGAATTCACAGAAATGAGCCTTGACATTGGTTCCATCGAACTTAAACGGCTTCCCTTTTTCAATCTTTTCGATCGCAACGACGACGTCTTGAAGCGCGCCGCCCTTGACCTTAACATCCTGCCGGACTCGGTTTCCCTTTCCATCCGAATCGGCCTGGCTGCAGTACTTCTCTTGCGGAAATTTAGAAAATGCGAAGGTCTGGGGAGGCGGCTGCGCTCCCTTAAAGGTCACCTTTCCGGTGATCGTGCCCCCGTCGGCCACCGGCGCTTCTGCGTATTCTGCGAAAACAAACGTCGCAGACAACAGACTGACAGCCAGTGTGGTACCAAACAACCTGACAAACCTGTTCATCTGTTTATCTCCTTTTTTAAGTAGTGAAACGACAAGAGAACCCCCCCCCCGGGGCTCCCCGTTACTTGATTCATGTTTACCGAATGTTTCCAGGTGAATAGCGGGAAACGCTTTGAATACGATTTAATTTGCGCTTCCACAGTTGAAGGGAGGATTGTTTTCCCCATACGAAAGATACCAAGCAAAGCCCCACTCCCCTGCCGCCATGGAAGGCATTTTATCACCCACACGCCATGCCTTCTATTTTGCATCGTACACTGATGACCCAGGTCGGATGCCACATTTGAGGCACCGCAGCCCGAAATAAGGGTATGAAGCTGCCCCATCATATTTAAAATGATTCACATTTGTCAAGAACCTTTTCAAGAATTTATTCAAAAAGAACAACTTTTCATGCTGCTTTCGCGTGTGAGGAAACTCACTCACACTGTCGCGGATCTTCAATCGGACGTTGTGACTTAAGAGGACATGGGAGATGAATGGAGAGAGGACCTGGAGATGCCCGCGCGAAGGGCATCTCCAGGTGTGAGGTCCGTCCCGGTTAGGGAGCGGCGGCTTTAAAGTTATCGAAGAAGGTGGCGAGTGCCGAGGCCGCATAGGAGCGGATACCGGCATAATTGCCGGCGGTGAGCGAGGTATCATTCACCGTCATCGCCGGCGCGCTCTCTCCGGCGAAGTAGACGTTGAGAGCGCTCCCCTGGACCACCAGGCGAAGTCGGTAGAACGTATTGTAGGCCAGCGATCTCGTTGCCGTCCCCAGGACGGTATAGGTGCCGGCCACTTTTTTGAAGAGGACGATATTGCCTTGACCGACATCGAGCCGCGCATAGTAGAAGTTGTTCGCGTCGGACCATCGGGCGATCACCCCGCAGCTGTTGCCGCTGGCCGCCACCTTACAATCGGCCGAGACATCTTGGTTCGCTCCGATCGGTTGCGTCCATTGCGCCTCTTTATCCCCAGTATTGGCGTTCCGGAGTTGGTTGCCGCTGATCTCCAAATCAGGGAGATACTCATTCCAGTTCGCCCCGAGATTCGTGCCGTCGGCCCGGTCAAACGAATCGCTGAAGGAAATATTTGAAGAAGGGGTCACGTTGAAATTATCAAACCAGGTCGTTGTGACCGCTGAAGCATAGGAGCGAATGCCGGCATAATTTCCGGCGGTCAGCGCCGTGTCATTCAGCATCATTGCCGGCGTCGTCTCTCCGGCAAAGTAAACACTGAGAGCGCTCCCCTGGACCACCAGACGAAGTCGATAGAACGTATTGTAGGCCAGCGTTCGGGTTGCTCTCGCCAGGACGGTATAGGTGCCGGCCACTTTTTTGAAGAGGACGATATTGCCTTGACCGACATCGAGCCGCGTATAGTAGAAGTTGTTCGCGTCGGACCATCGGGCCATCACCCCGCAGCTGTTGCCGCTGGTCGTCAACATGCAGTCTGCCGAGACATCCTGATTCGGTCCGATCGATTGCGTCCATTGCGCTTCTTTATCCCCGGTATTCACATTCCGGACCTGATTCCCATAGATCTCCAAGTCAGGGAGATATTCGTTCCAGTTCGCCCCCAAATTGGTTGAATTGGTCCGATTGAATGAATCGCTGAACAGGGTCGTATTCAACGTCAATGTGGCTTGATGCAACAGGTTCCCGGAAACACCATTCACAACCACGGAATAACTTCCGGCCGGAATTGTGGCCGCGGTTTGAATATTCAATGCCGCACCGGTTGATCCGTTGACGGACGGGGTGAGCGCCGGGGCGCTGACGCTGCATGTAATGGCGGGGTTGGACGGGGTGCAGGTCAGGGCGACCGAGCCGTTGAACCCGCTAATCGAAGAAACGGTCACAGCAGAGACCAGCCCGCTTCCCGGCACAACATTGATCGACGCGGGAGAGACCGCCAATTGATAATCGGGAACCGGCTTCACGTTGACCGTGAAGGTGGTCGGATGAGAGAGCGTTCCCGAGGCGCCGGTCACCGTCACGGATTGGCTCCCGATCGGCGTTGTCGCTTGGGTGGTCACCGTAAGGGTCGAGGTAGCGCTGCCGTAGGCCGGCGGGGTCACGGAGTACGGATTGTAACTGCAGGCGATCGTCGGGTGGGAGGTGGTGCAACTAAGCGCGACGGCCGCGTTGAAATTCCCCGTTGAGGAGGAGGTGATCGTCGATGTCGTGGCATTCCCGACGATCACTGAGGCGGCGGTGGGAGCCGCGGTCAGGGTAAAGTCAGGCGGGATGTCGAGCACTTTGGCCAACTCTTCCCGTGCCCGAAGAAGGCCGTTGCTCGAGGTCGGACTCCCCGGATTTTTGTTCCAAACGTAGGTGATCAATTTGCTCACCCCATCATTGGGATCGACCGCCGTCATGTAAGGATCAAGGATATTTGCTTTGATCCAGGCCTTTCCATCGATTCCCTGAAGATTCTTTTTAGCTTCGACCTGGACAAGATATTCGTAATCCTCAATCCCCTCTCGAAGCATCTTCAGTCGGATGCTGGGGATCGGAATGTGCGTCGTCCCGCCGATCTTATCGGGGCGGCCGGGATAAAAGAGGGTGCCGTCCCCATTCCCGGTGAAATAGTAGATGTTCTTCCACGGATCATTGGTGGAGAACTGATAGGCGTAGACCGTCTCATAATAAAGTTCAGTCAGCGGACCCGGCGCGGCATAGCCGACCGAATATTGATAGGTCAGCCATTGATAGATCCGGCTGTACATCGACGGGAGGTCTGCCATCGTGGTCGGAAATCCGGTCTCCGATCCGCCGCATCCATGGCTGTCGCACGCTTGATACCACCAAAGCTCTTTTCCGGGGGTGATGATGGCATCATAGCTGCCGCGAAGATTCGTATTGAATGGAAACAGACTGGAAGGCTTTCCCTGCATCCAACTGATCGGAACGGTCCAGATATCAAGATAATTCGTATAATTTGGAACCTTCAGGTAATTGATGAAGCAATCATCACTCGCTTGCCGACTGGTCGTCAACATGATCGGAACGTTGAGGCCATTGTCTTTAAAAAATTTCGCCTTCTTGTAAGTATCTGACCAGGCGGTTGAGGGGGCCCCACCCCAGGTCAGATCACAATGCCAACCTCCATTCACATACGCATAAGAAGGCTCATCCCAGAGATAGTAGAAGAGTTGGGGCTTCCACCCCATATCGCTAAAGTGCTGAATGTAATCTTTATAGTAAGCGGTCGATAGAAAAGCGGGGTTGCTCATCCATGTTCCATCCTGCATGCGAGCGTGTGTGAGCTTCGTCCCCGGCAGCTTTCCGTTCGGGAGGAGGTTGGGATCGCCGCCGCTGAGAAACTCAGGGTAGCGCTGATTGCAGGTGGTCGAGATTGTCGGAAGCGACCAGTCGATCTTTCCCAGGGTGCTGTTCCAGGCCGGCGGCGGCCAGGTGATATTGTCGTTGGAGAGATGATGAAGCAGCAGCTCTTTTGTATAAAGGCAGAGCAGTTCCCAATATTTATCATTGCCGACCGACGCGGTACCGTAATGGCCGGTCTTCACCTCGCCAATTCCGACCGCGTAGGCGGATTTCAGAGAGGGGATCGAGGGAAGATCAAAAGCGCGCACCGTCAACTGGATCGGGATGTTGGCGGCGACGGCGCCTGCAATCGTGACCTGAGCGGTCCCTTTATAGAGGCCGGCGGGCGTTCCCGGCGGAACATAGAGATCAACCCAGAGCCCCTGTTTCTGACCGGCCGCGACATTGAATGGAAATGCCGGCGTCGACTCCCCCGGCATCTGCCGGACCTCTCCGAAATATTCATCCACCTTGGGAACCAATCCGTCCGGCCAAAGCCCCGGCTGTGCCTCCGAAGAGGAGAGCGCCGTCGAAGAGATGGAAAGATAATGTTCGCGGTAGAGGAGAATGTTCTTCGGTCGCCCATTGGCTCCGAGCGCGGGGATCACATTTCCTTTCCCATCGCTCAGATCGCTGATGGTCACATCGACTTGAGAGAGGCCTGTTGCGGCAGGCGCCGCGATGAAAATCTGGAACGGTTCAAATTCGTTGCGAGCCGCGGAGAGGGCCACCCCTCCCCGGCTGCATCCGGTCGCCGTGCAGAGATCGGCTCCGGCAGGAATTGCATCTCCCGTTGTCCCGCTGTTGGCTTGGCGGAGCTTTACCATGCCGGTGTCCCACCAGATCGTCTGCGCCTCTGAAACACTCACCCAGAGAAAAAAAGAACTGACGAGAACAACCCATTGCGGCCATCGGTTCATTCCACGCTCCTCTTATATTGTTGAGTTACAGACGATCGGACCGCAAGGATACCAAAATTCCATCGAACGGCTATAGGGGACTCGCTCTATTTATTATGTAAATTTTCCCTAGATGGAATAAGTCAGAGTGAAATACACGTGAACGGCTTTAATGATGATTTCGGAATCGATAACGAGGAGAGAAAGCGGGAAGACCGGACAGGCTCTTCTATGAATCGATCAGACGAGATGCGCGCAGGTCTTCATTCGAAGATAGGGATACGCAACTCTATCGGATGAAGCCGGCGAATCCGGCGATGAGGTATTTGAGGTCGTCATCATCAAAACGGAGGCCTGCGCCGAGGTAGACGGTATTGAGGCGGCTGTTGAGAATTTGATCATATCCTGCTTCGAAGTTGATATATTTCAAGAGCGTATAGGCGGCCGATATCTTGAGATGAGCGCGTTTCGCCTCCGGATCAACGCTGTTGAAGTCCCAGGCATCAATGCTGGCGCGGAGGGCATTATCGAACATGAAGTAATCGGCTCCGAACCCGAATGTATTTTCGACCAGACCAATCCGCAGACCGAGGTCGGCAATCCGCTTTCCAAACATCGCAGAGAACTTGAGCCGGCGTTGTGTCCTTAATTCGGTAATGGTGCTCGGCACCCCATCGGTGGTGATGACGCGGGTCTCCTCGGTGACGCGGCCGCGCGGATCATCCACGACTTCGATGAGGTAGAATTTGTCGGCGCGCGGTTGCAGCTGAATGGAGAAATAACCTTTATTCTGGCCCTCTCGAAGCTGATATTCGTCTCGGAAGCCGACCCACGTCTTAAATTTCTCGATCCGACCCAGCGTCGTGCTCAGTCCCTCCAGAGCGGTATTGAGGTTTTCATAGGCGGTATCATCGGTGAAAAGTTTTCCGATCGTCCCCTCGCCTCGCTCCACTTTCGCGGTGAGATTTTGAACCCCCTTCAGAGAGTTGCCGAGGTCGTCGAGCGAGCGAGTCAGCTTATTGTAGGCTTCATCATCATTAATTAATTTCCCGAGGGTCCCCTCGCCCCGTTCCATTTTCTGAGCCATCCGGGTGAGGCTATCGACGAGCTGATTTCCTTTCTCCTTGAGCGAACTTGAAAAGGATTCGAAATTCGTGACCGCGTGGCTGAGCGGCTCTCGATTCGTCTGGACCCACTCGTTGATTCCCTTCGTCAGCCCCTTCGCATTCTCCAAAACTTCTTTCAGATTTTGTTTTCCCTCGGCGCTCCCGAGCACCTCTTTCAGCGAAGAGGTCACCGCTTTGACATCATCGGCAATGCTCGAGAATCGGTTCATCAGATTCTCCAGATCGGCCTGCGCTTCCTGCGCCGGGATGGTATCTCCATCCTTCCAAAAATCATTCTCCTTGCCGGGGACGATCTCCACATAGCGATCGCCGAGCAATCCTTCCGATCGAATGCCGGCGTACCCTCCTTTTCTGATCTTGACCCCGGACTGAATTCTTAAGTTGACCTTGGCCCCTCCCTCCACCAGTTGGATCCGCTCCACCTGGCCGACTTCAACACCGGCAATTCGAATCGGCGCCCGCTTATCGAGACCGGAAGCGGTGCCGAAGGTCGTGTTGAGGCGATACCCGCTGCTTTGAAGAAAGGAAAACCCGCCGACCTTGAATGTCATGTAGGTGAGGAGAAGAACGGCGGCGAGAACGGCGACGCCCACCTTCGCTTCCGTTGTGAATCCCTTCAAAGGATCTCCTATTTGAAGTGATAGGAGAGGGGAAAGGAGTTCGCTCTCCCTATCCGCCTCCCGCTCAGCCTTTCCGTTACTTCGCCCTTCATCCTACTTTGATCGGTCCGACCGCACTTCCCGTAATGAATTGCTGAACGACCGGATTGGGACTGTTGCGGATCTCGTCCGGGGTTCCCACTTCCAAAATCTTCCCCTCATAGAGCATCGCAATCCGATTCGCAATTTTATAAGCGCTCCGCATGTCGTGGGTAATCGTTGCCGATGTCACTTTCAACCGCCCGTTCAAATCGCAGATCAGATTGTCGATCACGTCCGACATGATTGGATCCAGGCCGGTCGTCGGTTCATCGTAGAGGATGATCTTCGGATCCATCGCGATCGCCCGCGCCAAACCGACCCGCTTCTTCATTCCTCCCGAGAGATCAGCCGGCATGCGATCTTCAATTCCCTTCAGCCCCACCATCGCCAGCTTCTGGCCTGCAACCTCACGAATCTTTTGCTTCGACAAATCGGTATGCTCGATCAGACCGAACCCGACATTCTCCCAGACGCTGAGCGAATCGAAAAGGGCCGCGCCTTGAAAGAGCATCCCAAAGCGTTTTCGAAACTCGCTTAAATCCTTTTCGGAGAGGGTCAATAGATCGACGCCGTCAATCACGACCCGACCCGAATCGGGGCGCATCAGGCCGATGATATGTTTCAAGATGACGCTCTTGCCGGTGCCGCTCCCGCCGATGATCACCATGCTCTCACCGGTCTCGATCCGCAAATTGACCCCGCGCAAGACATGGTTGTTGCCGAAGCTTTTTTTAAGATCGATTAATTCAATCATCAAGCGCCTTCTAAAAAAGAAAGGCGGTCAAAAAATAATCCGAAATCAGGATCATCATCTCTGCAATCACAACCGCCCCGGTCGTCGCCCGCCCGACCCCCTCGGCCCCTCCTTCGGCGTTGAACCCCTTGTAACAGCTGATGGTGGCAATGATGATGCCGAAGACCGCCGATTTGATAATCCCCCCCCAAATGTCGTTCGCCTCAAGGTATTGAATCGTCCGGCGGATATAAATTCCCGGATTCGCCTCCATCAAATGAACGGAGATTAAATAGCCCCCGATAATTCCGATCATGTCCGAAAAAATCGTCAGCATCGGAAGCATCAGCATCCCGGCAAGCAACCGTGGGGTGATGAGATACTTGACTGGATTGACCGCCATCGTCGCGAGCGCGTCGATCTGTTCGGTGACCTTCATCGTCCCCAGCTCCGCTGCCATCGCCGCCCCTGCTCGTCCTGCGACGATGAGGCCGGTGAGCACCGGGCCGAGCTCCCGCGTCATCGACAACGCCACCACCGTTCCGACCAACCCTTGGGCATTGAAGCGTTTAAAGCCGGTATAACTCTGAAGCGCGAGAACCATTCCGGTGAAGGTGGCGGTGATTAAGACGACCGGGATCGACTGAACCCCGACCGCTTCCATCTGTTTGGCGATGTTCCGGAAGCGTAAAGGGGGGGTAAATACCCACATCAGCGCCTTGAAGAAGAGCAGGGAGACCGCCCCCATCTCCATCAAGAATCCCAACAACCAGCCACCGATTTTTTCGAAGTAACGCATCGTAAGAACAAATGACGTGAGGCGTAAGGCAAAAAGATTTAAATCTTTTAACTTTACCCCTCACGCCTCACGCTTCACTTGTTTTATAAACTCGCGGAACCCGCTCTCCAATCCCGCAGAGAATCTCATACGGAATCGTCTCGGCCAGGCGGGCCAACTCATCGGCCCAGACGGCTTCGCTCCCCTCTTCCCCGATCACCGTTACCCAATCGCCGACCCGAAGCGCGGGAACCTCGGTGACGTCGAGCATCGTCATATCCATGCAGACCCGTCCGACTACCGGGACCCGTCGCCCTTTCGCGATCATCATGCCGCGATTCGAGAGAAGCCGCGGATAACCGTCGGCGTAACCGATCGACACCGTGGCGATCAAACTCTCCCGTTGGGTGTAGAAGGTGCGCCCATAGCTGATGGAGGTGCCTGCGGGGACTTTTTTCAGGGCGATCACGCGGGCGCGAAGTTGTAGGATCGGTTTCAAAGAGATCCGGCTCTCCTCTTCCAGAGGGGAATACCCATAGAGCATGAGCCCAGGGCGCACCAAGTTAAAATGCGCCGGGCTGAAATGCATAATAGCAGCGCTGTTGGCCAGATGGCAATAGGGGATTTTTATCTTCGCCTTCTGAAGCGCGGTCCAGATTTGCTGAAGCGCTTCCAACTGATGTCGGGCAAAAGAGAGATCCTTCAGATCGGCCTCGGCAAAATGGGTCAGAACCCCTTCGACCTGAATCCCCTCATGCGACACAGCGGTCTGAATGAATGGAAGGGCTTCGGAAATCGGCACTCCCAGTCTCCCCATCCCGGTATCAAGCTTAATGTGGACATTCACCCGCTTTCCGCGCCGCGCGGCGTATCGGCTCAGGGCAATGAGCGAATCGGAATCGAAGAGAAGCGGGGTGAGTTGATAGCGGACAATCTCCGGAATCTGATCAATCGGGCAGCCGGTCATCAATAAAATCGGATGGGTGATCCCGGCCTTTCGAAGCTGGACCGCTTCTTCCAGATAGGCGACGCCCAGCAGCGAGACGGCGGAGCTCCCCTTCCCGACCAGAAATTGCGCAATCGGAACGGCGCCGTGACCGTAGGCGTTCGCCTTGATCACCGCCAAAATCTCTCTTCGACCGATTCGTTTTTTTACCTGCTGAAGGTTGTGACGGAGCGCTGCAAGATCGATCTCCGCAACGCCGGCGGAGCGCCTTCGAACATCCATTTTCTTCTCGCTGGTCAACACCTTTATTCCAACTTCTCAGGTTCGATTTCACCAGGCGTGTTCTTGATGTGCGGTTTTTCGAGCAATTCTAACACATGATCTTGTTTTTCGCGCAATTGATGAAGAAATTTCGGATCAGAAAGAGAAAGCGCCGCCGCCTCTCGATAAACAGCCAGGGCGACTTCGTACTCCGCCCGCTCCAGGTAGATGGCGCCCAACGTATCGAGATAATACGGCTTGCGCGTCGGATCGATCTCAATCGCCTGTTGGATAAAGCGCTCCGCTTGGAGAAGGTCTTTCCGATTCACCAGATAGAGCGAAGCCAAATTATTGAGGATGGGGGCGTTGCGGGCATCGAGGCGGAGCGACGTTCGATAGGCCTGTTCTGCGGCGACATAATCTTGCTTGCCGTAGTAAGCGTTCCCCAGGTAGCCCTGGACCACCGCGGGAGACGCTCCTTTGTCGATCGCTGTTTGATATTCCGAAATCGCCAGGTCCCACTCTCCTCGGGCTTCATAGGAAAGCCCAAGTTGAAGATGCTCTTCGCCGGAGAGCGGATCGTTGAGAACAATTACTTTCGGGATGATCCCACAACCGACAAGCCCGAAGAAGAAAAGAGGCAAAAGCAGACGGAGCGGCCTCATCGACGCTAGCCGGCGGGGGGAGGAAGGACTTGGAGCGTCCAGTAGTTGGTTTTCTCCCAGGCGGCGATAAAAGTCCGATACGGAATCGGCTTGTTCGCCTCGGCGCCGGAATGGACGATCACCTCTTCCCGCGCCTCATCAAGACCGGTAATCACGACAAAATGACCGACCGGGAAGATGCGCCCACCGAGATTGAGAAATGCAATCAATGGAATGCCCCGAGAAAGATGGTCTCGAATATCGGCAAGACTTCCGGCATAGCTCTCGGCCTGCATCCCCTTCTGCCGCGCGAAATGCGTCAAGTCGATCCCCAAAGCACCCTTCAGCTCCGGAAGATAGACGGCGCGCGCCACCTCTTCGACCGACGCTTCCTCCCGCCAGTATTTCAGAACGGAGGTCAGCGACGCGGGACCGCATAGACCGACCTGCTGTGGGAAATAAGGAACATCCAATCGAAGCGCCTGTCCGGAAGGAGAAGCGATCTGGCCGGTTGCGGCGCATCCGAAGCCGAGGAGAATGAAAAGCGCCAGCATGGTATCGGTCAATAAAGCCCGGCTCCTCCGCGGAAGAACTCTCCGGAGCATGATCGGCAGGTCCGGCATGACGAAGTCGAATCGCATTCAGACCTATTTTGTGATGATAATCTTGTGCCCGGTCAACTGGACAAGGATCACCACCAGGATTGCAATCACCAGAAGCGCGATGATGACGCCGAGCCCGTCCCCTCCGGCATAGAGAGAATCGATCTGGCTGGCCACCTGATGGAGTTCGTGATCGGAGAGTTGGGCCAGGCGGGAGGTAATTTCTTCATGACTTAAGCCGAGGTCGGTCAAGCGTTGGCGAATAACTTTCGATTCCAGGATGGTCTGGATCTTTGTGAGGTCCTCTTGACGAAGCGAGGCGGTCTGATTGGAGGAGAGAAACATCGCCCAGCCTTCGGACGCCGGAAAAACGGAGAGAAGTCCGAGAACCACAGTGGCAATGACCAAGTAACCGACCAAAGATCTTTTTAAAAAAAGCCTGATCCCAAAACCCATTGACGACCTCCTCATCAGCAACTAAGTGAACCGTGAAAACAACACGCCGTCTTTAAGTAACCTTAGACTTCCAGAATCTCCGCTTCTTTCTTTTTTAAGATCTCATCGACCTTTGTAATCGTCTGGTCGGTCATTTTTTGGACTTCATCTTGCGCCTTGCGGAGCGCATCTTCCGACAGCGTCCCATCTTTCTGAAGCGATTTCAGCTCATCGTTGGTGTCGCGGCGAATATTGCGGATCGCCACCTTGGACTCTTCCCCGATCTTCTTCACCAGTTTCACCAGATCGCGTCTGCGCTCTTCGGTCAGAGGAGGGATGCTGATCCGGACGACCTTTCCGTCGTTGGTGGGGGTGAGTCCCAGCCCGGAGGCCAAGATCGCCTTTTCAATCTCTGGGAGCTGGCTGGTATCCCACGGCTGAATCAGAACGGTGCGGCTGTCGGGGATGGAGAGGGTCGCGATCTGCTTCAGCGGGGTCATCGTTCCGTAATAGTTGACCTGGATGGAGTCAAAGAGCACCAAAGAAGCGCGGCCGGTTCGAATCCCGGAAAGCTCCGTCTTTAGATGCTGGAGGGAGGCCTCCGTTTTCTCGACCATTTTCTTTTTGGCATCAGAAACCATACATTCCTTTTTATAGGGCCTCTATTATTTTTCAGCGCGATTTTCGAATGAGGGTCCCCACGCGCTCGCCGGTGAGGACCTTGCGAATATTTTCCTTTTCTTTGACGTTGAAAACAATCAGCGGAAGATTGTTATCCATGCAGAGGGTCACCGCCGTGGAATCCATGATCTTCAATCCCTTCTCGATCACCTCGAAGAAGGTCAACTCGGAGAACTTGCGGGCCGTCGGGTCTTTCATCGGATCGCGATCGAACACGCCATCCACCTTGGTTCCCTTTAGAATCACCTCAGCCCCGATTTCCATCGCACGGAGGACGGCGGCGGTATCTGTCGAGAAGTAAGGATTGCCGGTCCCTGCGGCAAAGATAACGACCCGCTTTTTCTCCAGGTGACGGATCGCCTTTCTTCGGATGTATCCTTCCGCCAGCTCTTTCATTTCGATCGCCGACTGGACGCGGGTGAAAACCCCTTTTTTTTCTAGGATATTCTGGAGGGCAAGCGCGTTGAGAACGGTCGCCAACATCCCCATGTAATCGGCCGAGGTCCGCTCCATCCCGGCGGCGCTTCCGGCGATGCCTCGGAAAATATTTCCACCGCCGATCACCACCGCCGTCTCGACGCCCATCGAGACGATCTCTTTAATCTCTTCCGCGATGGTGTCGAGCATTTTGGGTTCAATCCCGTACCCCTGTTCTCCCGCCAACACCTCGCCGCTGACCTTCAGGAGAACCCTCTGATATTTTGCATCGGACATGCGCGGCAATCCTGCTATTCTGTAGAAAGGGTGAACACCGTCGGAGCGGACGGCGAAGGATCGTCCTCCGGTGCCGCCCGGCATGAATACGAAATGTGTCGAAAGCGGCGAGGCTCTAAGCCCCGCCCTCTCCGAGTTGATAGCGCGTAAATCGGCGGACGTGGATATTCTCGCCGATCTTGGCAATCTTCTGCGCGATCAGATCCTTGATCTTCACCTGTGGGTCTTTGATGAACGGCTGCTCTAAGAGGCAGATCTCTTCGAAGAACTTTTCGATCTTTCCCTCGGCGATCTTAGCGATCACTGCCTCCGGCTTTTTCGTCTCACGGGCCTGGGCGATAAAGATGCTCCGCTCTTTCTCGACGACCTCGGCGGGAACATCCTCGCGACGAATATACTGGGCCGGCGGTGTCGAACCGGCGATCTGCATGGCGATATCACGCACCAACTCCTGGAACTCCGGATTTCGCGCGACGAAATCGGTCTCGCAGTTCACCTCCACCAACACGCCGATCTTCCCGCCGAAATGGATGTACGAGCCGATGATCCCTTCGCGCGTCTCCCGCCCGGCTTTCTTGGCGGCGGTCGCAAGCCCTTTCTGGCGAAGATAATCGATCGCCTTGGAAAGATCCCCCTGCGACTGCGCCAGGGCCGCTTTGCAATCCATAATTCCGGCCCCGGTTTTCTCGCGTAATTCCTTGATTGTATCGACTGCCGACATTCCGTTTCCTTTCAAAATAGATCTCACCTAAATAGATCTCGATGAACAAATGTGGACGATCGTCAAATCCTTCTCTTTAGGAAGCCCCCTCCTGATTTCCCTCGGCGGCCGTGGCCATGACCGGTTCCGGTTTCGCCTCCTGCGGGGCCGCGGGGGCGGGCCGCTCCGCCTGCGTCTTCTCTCGAATGCGCCGCCCTTCCAGCGCCGCATCGGCAATTCGACTGGTAATCAGACGGATTGCGCGGATCGCATCATCGTTGCCGGGAATGACATAATCGATCTCGTCCGGATCACAATTGGTATCGACGATGGCGATCACCGGGATGCCGAGTCGATTGGCCTCCAGGACGGCGGTTTGCTCTTTCATGGTGTCGATCACGAAGATCGCCCCCGGAAGATTCCGCATCTCTTTGATCCCGCCCAAATTCCACTCGAGGTGCTCCCGCTCTTTCTCCAGTTGGATGACCTCTTTTTTCGGCAACCGCTCATAGGTGCCGTCTTCCCGGGCCGCTTCCAGTTTTTTTAACTTCTCGATGCTCTTTCGGATGGTGGCGAAGTTGGTCAGCATTCCCCCCAACCACCGATGATTCACATAAAACATCCCGCAACGCTTCGCCTCAGCCTCCACAATCTCCTGCGCCTGACGCTTCGTTCCGACGAAGAGAAGGTTTTCTCCCTGCGCCACGAGGTCCCGGACGAAATCGGATGCCTGTGCAAATTTTTGAACCGTCTTCTGAAGGTCGATAATATAGATATCGTTCCGTTCGCCGAAGATAAATTTGGCCATCTTCGGATTCCAACGATTGGTTTGGTGCCCGAAATGGACACCCGCTTCAAGTAATTCTCTCATTTCAATCATTCGTTTCTCCTTATTTGGTCTTTGCCTCCGCTCCCGCTTCAAACGCCCAAGACGATGAAGATGAAGGGGCAACCCGACCTTCGGACGCGCCGTTTCGGTCGGGGACCAGGCCCCAGCGGGGAGCGTGTGTATTTTGTGTTGAGTGTTGAAGGTGTTACACGATCTCGATCAAAGGAATTGCAAATGACCGGATTTTAAAAATTAGCATAATTATAGCCGAATTTGCAATAAGAAAAAAGGGTGCGCCTCGCTCCCGCCTATGATCGGTAGGCCGCATTAATCTTGACATAGTCGAAGCTGAGGTCACAGATCCAGAAGGTCGCCTGACCCTTTCCTGAATGGAGATAAACCGTCAGTTCAATCTCCCGCTGCTTTAACAGCGCGGCCACTTTCGACTCGGCCGCTTTCCCCTGGTAGATTCCCTTTCGGACAAGGGCCTCGGAACCGAAGAAAAGATCGACCTGCTCTGGACGAACCGGCACCCCCGCATTGCCGATCGCGGCGACGATCCGGCCCCAGTTGGCATCTTGCCCGAAGAAGGCGGTCTTCACCAGGTTGGAGCGGGCGATCGACTCCGCAATTCGCCGCGCCGCGGCATCGCTCCGCGCCCCAATGACCTTCACCTCAACCAGTTTTGTCGCCCCCTCCCCGTCTCGGACGATCATCTTTGCAAGGGTCTGGCATGCTTTCTCCAAGAGGGAAACAAACTGGCGATAGGCCGCCCCCTTGGATCGGATCTCTTTCCCCCGCCGCCCGCTGGCGAAACAGAGGACCATGTCGTTTGTGCTGGTGTCGCCGTCGACGGAGATGCAGTTGAAAGAGCGATCCACCGCCTGCCGCAAGGCCTCTTGAAGAAGCTGTGGCGTAATCGATGCATCGGTCGTCAGGAAGGAGAGCATCGTCGCCATGTTCGGATGGATCATTCCCGATCCCTTTGCGATTCCGCCGACCTTCACCTCTCGCCAGCCGACCTCACCGACAAACGCGATCTCTTTCGGAAAAGTATCGGTCGTCATAATCGCCTCCGCGGCGGCGCGACCGCCGTTCGGAGAGAGCTGAGCGGCCAAGCGCGGGACCGCGCCGGTTATCTTCTCGATCGGCAGAAACTCTCCGATGACGCCGGTCGATGCGACATAGACCGACTCGATCGGAACCGACAACGCGCGCGCCGCCGCCTCGGCCATCGCCTCGGCGTCGCGGTAGCCCCGTTCCCCCGTGAACGCGTTGGCGTTGCCGCTGTTGGCGATGATCGCCCGGCCTTTCTTCTTTCGAAGATGTTTCCGATCGAGCAGAAGCGGGGGGGCCGGAAACCGATTCTTCGTGAAGACCCCCGCGACATTGCAGACCGTTTCGGAAAAAATGAGCGCGAGATCGGCCTTTTCGATCTTTTTAATCCCCGCAAATGTTCCGGCCGCCGTGAAACCCTCGACCGCGGTAATGCCTCCTTCAATCTGTTCCGTCTGTTCCATCAACCCATCCGAATTTGCGTCTTATGGAAAAATCCCCGGCGCGATCAGTCCGAGCCGATCATCCCACCCCATCATAACATTCATGTTTTGAATCGCCTGGCCGGAAGCCCCCTTCACTAGATTATCGATCGCCGACATCAGGATCGCCGTCCGCCCTCCCGGCGTCGCAAAGACGCCGATATCACAAAAGTTGGACCCGCGGATATGGGAGAGGTTCGGCGCGCCGTCGCTCCTTCGAATGAAGGGCTCCTCCCGATAGAGATTTAAAATCGATTCGAGTTTCTTCTGGGTGAACTTTCCGTTTAGGGGAAGATAAATCGTCGTCAGAATGCCCCGATTGACCGGAAGGAGGTACGGGGTAAAAAGGGTTGTCACCTTTTTTCCGCCGATTCGCCGGATTTCTTGTTCAATCTCCGGGAGATGCCGATGAACGCCGACATTATACGCGACCAATCCCTCATTGACTTCGGTGAAATGGGTCTTCGCAGAAGGGGTCCGCCCCGCCCCGGAGACCCCTGATTTGGAATCGATGATGATCTCGCGGCTCGAATCGATACATCCAGCCTTCAGGAAAGGGTAGAGAGGCAGGAGCGCGCCGGTCGGATAGCAGCCGGGGTTCGCAATGAAATGGCTCCGGGCAATCTCGGAACGGTAGACTTCGGTGAGACCGTAAACCGCTTCCTTCAGCAATTCGGGGTGCGTGTGGGGAGCGTGATACCAGGTCTTATAAAGCGAAGGCGATCGAAGGCGATAATCCGCCGAGAGGTCGATCACCTTCTTGCCCATGTCGAGGAGTTGTCGCACCGGCTCCATCGCCTTCGTATGCGAGAGGGCAAGGAAAATAAGATCGGCCTTCTCCGCAATTTTCTTCGGATCGAAGGGATCGAGCGTGAGGTTGTAATACCCCTTCAAAAAAGGGAGCCGGTGGACAAGCGGCTCTCCGGCCGACTGCTCCGACGTCACACTCACCACTTCGACGTTGGGGTGGAGGAAGAGAAGCCGGAGCAATTCTCCGCCGGTATAGCCGGTCGCGCCGGCGATGGCGACTTTGAGGGTCATGCCGTCTCTTTATCTTTATGAGAGGAACCTGTGGTACCGATTCACGCTTAAAAAAAAGGGAAGGTCTTTCGACCTTCCCGATTCGACTGCGAGGTGAAAAGAACCGTTACCGTTTGGAATATTGGAACCGTTTCCGGGCCCCCTTCTGTCCGTACTTCTTTCTTTCTTTGACCCTCGGATCGCGGGTGAGGAGACCTTCTTTCTTCAAAGCGGTGCGCGATTGCGGAACCGCTTCCAACAGGGCTTTCGAGATGCCGTGGCGAAGCGCGCCCGCCTGGCCGCTGAGCCCGCCGCCATGAACCAGCGCGACGGCATTGTAGCGTCCGACCGTGTCGGTCAATTGGAACGGCTGAATGACGAGATACTTCCAAACCTGCCGCGGAAAGTACTCGTCCGACGACCGACCGTTGACAGTGATCTTCCCTTCACCCGGTTCGAGCCAAACTCGCGCTGTGGCGTTCTTTCTTTTTCCCGTCGCAAAATACCGCGTTGCCGCCATGATCAAGAACCCCTTTCTTTCACTTTGAGGACTTCCGGTTGCTGGGCTTGATGGGGATGGTCGGGACCGGCGTACACCTTTAACTTCTTCGCCATCGCTTTTCCCAGCTTGGTTTTCGGGAGCATTCCGGCAATCGCGTAGGTCACGAGCCGTTCCGGCTTCTCGCGCAGCATCTTCTCCGCGTTCGTCTCCTTCAGCCCCCCCCTCATGTAACCGCTGTGGTGATAATATTTCTTTTTGACCGCTTTGCCCGCCGTCAGGACGACCTTCTCTGCATTGATGACGACGACATGATCCCCCAAGTCCTGGTTGGGCGTAAAGACCGGCTTGTGCTTTCCACGAAGAACCGCCGCGACCTGCGCCGCCATCCGCCCCAACACTTTTCCGTTCGCATCAACGACGAACCACTTCCTCTGAATCTCCGACTCTTTCACTGCCGTTGTTTTCATCTTCACCCTTCAGATAAACCTATAAAGTAGTGTATTTTTATACAACGATTGAGCTTTTGTCAAGGGGAAAGATGATAAAGACGATGACGCGTCGTGGCGACCGCTCCGGTCGCCCATCCATCTTGATGAGGGAATCAGGCGTTGTAGGAACCGAAATCTTTCGGTTTGAGCCGTTCAAGCCACTCGTCTAAATTTTCCGAAGACTTCTTTCGCAAGACCTCTTCGGTCACATAGATCGGAACCCGAGCACGCAGGGCGAGGGCAATCGCATCACTCGGCCGAGCATCGATGGTGAATTCAAAAGGCCCGCCCGATCCTTCTTGCTCCGCCGCGCGACGGTGGGTCAGATAGAGGGTCGCAAAATAAGTGTTGTTGTTGAGATCATGAATGACGATCTTTTCTATTTGAACACCGAGATGACCCAAAAGGTCCCGCAGAAGATCGTGTGTAAGAGGGCGTTGCGGAACGATCCCCTCCAATGCAAATCGAATGGCGTTTCCTTCGGTCACCCCGACCCAGATCGGGAGAAGCTCGACATTCTGTTCATCTTTTAATATGACAATCTGGGCTTCCGTATTCGGATCGGAGACCACGGCGTGTACTTTCAACGGGATATTCATTGCTGACTCCCTCACTCCTAATCTTATTAAGATGATAAGCGATCGGCCTAAGGCAGCCGCTTGATCATCCCTCGGCTTGCAACCTCTGTTGCCTTTTCAAAACTGGCTGGAATGCGCGGAAAGAAAAGAAAGAGATATCCTCTCGATTCTCCCGTCCCCTCCCAGATGATATCCCCCATCTCGATATCCCAAAGCCGGCTTTGCATGCGAACCTGCGTCGCCCCCTCGACCACTTCGACCTGTTGCAATTCGGTTTCGAGGAGAAAGCGGGTCCCGAATAGCTTTTTTAACTCGGCGATATCCTTCTCTTCGGCCACCTTTTTAAAGGAGGTTTCTTTCTTGAGCTTCTCGAGGGTCCGGCCGAGATTGCTCGCTTCGATTTTAGCGCGGACCTCATCGGGAGAGATCAAATGGGTCTGCGGCCTCATTTCGATGAGGGATCGATAGAAGATCGCCTCCGCGGTCTTCGTGTAGTCGCGATTCACCCCCCGCCCGAACATCGGCATGATCGCGATCGTCTCTGTGGAAAGATTATCGGTATAGAGCACGCCTCGGCGATAATTTTCACGTGAGAGATCATCGATCCCGACGCATCCAAAGAGTAAAAGGCCCGCGAGGAAGAAAAGACCCATTCTGGCGCAAGGTTTCTTCGGCGAGAATCTCATGCTAACTCTATTCTCGTAGAGAGCGGACCCCATATTTCCGCAAGTTTGGGACGTCTATTTCCATTTTTATGACCGTTCTCAAAATAATACGCTGCAATCTTGAATTGGTATTTATCAAGCGATCCCGAAACGGTGTGGTCAAATTGGAAGAGTCTCGACCGGGAGCGCTTGTTCTCATTGACGGCAATCACGATTTGGAGATCATCCTCCGCCATGTATTTGATATCTTCGGCGCTGAGGGTCACATGCGCACGGATATCGCGGTACATCGTATGGGAATGAAAGTCGCCGATCACATCCAGCTTTGGGAAGTTCTTCAGAACTTCGGTGATGATCCGCCATTTCTCCGGCCGCAGTTCGGTCCAGCTATGCCCCCGCTTCACACTTTGATAAGGAATGGCATGTTCGACGATAAACTTATCGGGATTCCGATAACCCAGAAGAAGGCCGAAGCATTCCTTCTTGTACACTTCTACGGCAGAGAGGATGAGTCCGATAAACACATTTTCGTTGAGATAGACCTGCACCTCTCCCCCCTCTTCCGCCCATTCGAGTATCGCTCATTAATAATGAAGATTTGATTGAAAGAGATCGACACCAAGATCAACTTAGGTGTCGTACTTCCCGAAGTCTTCTGGCCGGAGATTCTCCAGCCAACGATCCAATTCTTCAGAACTCTGCTTCTTGATAACACCCTCCGTCGCGAAGATCGGGGCGTCCGCGCGAAGTGCCAAGGCGATGGCATCGCTTGGCCGAGAATCGATCGTGAATTCTGAATCGTGGTACATGAGATGGATTTTGGAGAAATAGGTGTTGTCTTTAAGATCGGTCACCACAATGCTGATGACCTTTGCATCGAGGGAGTCCAAGACATTTTTAATGAGGTCGTGGGTCATCGGACGGGGGGTAAAGACCCCTTCTAACGCCAAGCTGATCGCATTGGCTTCGGGCTTTCCGACCCAGATGGGTAAGACTTCCGTGTTCTCTTCATCTCTGAGAATAATAATATAAGCATTATTATACGGGTCAAACATGAGACCCCGCACCTTCATTTGGACCAACATGATCGGTGTCCTTCCATCATTCCGAAAGATTTATTTTAAATTTATCACTTTCATCATTTCTTTGTCAACGAACAACCCCGCTCCGTCGCACTGCACAAGCCCTTGTTCTCTCGTGGAATTCATCTTGACACCCCTTTGACCAGAGGATATAATGTGGCACCCTTAAAGTGATTTGATTCGATGCTAAATGTTTTGTTCTTCAAAGTCACCCTCCTTTTTTATTTTCTTGGGACCTCCTTTTTTTTGTTCAATCTCTGGGATCGAAAAGGAGAGCGCACCTGGGGGGGTGCGCTCTCGGAAGGGGACGGCGCTTCACCCCCTTCGTCCTGGAGTCAAAAGCTGGCGGTGTGGGTCACCGGCGCCGGGTTCATCTTTCATACCCTCGCTCTGGTCACTCGCATCAGAGAGTCCGGCTATATCCCTTTTACCAACCTTCATGAGGCCATTTCTTTTTTCTCTTGGGCGATTGTCCTCGCCTTTTTCTTGGTCGAGTTCCGCTACGGCATCGATGTCCTCGGATCATTTATTCTCCCACTGGCCTTTCTCTCGCTGGTGTCTGCGGCGGCCCTTCCGAATGAAGTCCGAACCCTCGACCCGACTCTGAAGACCATTTGGTTTGGAATTCACACGACGCTCTCCCTCCTGGGCATCGTCGCCTTTGCAATTGCATTCATTGCAGGGATTATGTATCTTCTCCAGGAAAGTTTTCTGAAATCAAAACAATTCAATTCGCTCTATTATAAGCTCCCCTCTCTCGATCTGCTCGACGAGTGGAACAAGAAGGCCATCCTGCTCGGATTTCCTCTTTTGACCCTCGGCATCATTTCGGGGGCGCTCTGGGCGCAGTATTCTTTGGGTTCGTTTTGGATCCCCAATAATCCGAAGCAGGCGCTTTCTTTGGGAACTTGGTTTTTTTACTTGATGGTTCTCCATGGCCGGATTACGATTGGATGGAGGGCGAAGAAAGCCGCCCACCTCGCCATCATCGGCTTTGTTGGGGTCATCTTTATTTTTGTCACCCTGGCTTAAATTGTTCGATCATGCTTGCTGGATGTTCGCGATGATGCAACGGAAGAAAACGTCATGAATATCGTGATCGTCGGTCTGAATCATCGAACCGCGCCGGTTGAAATCCGAGAGCGCTTTTCCATCTCCGAAAAGCAGCTCGGAGAGGCCCTCTATCGCTTGAAGTCGGACCCACTGATCGAAGAGGGGCTGATTCTATCCACATGCAACCGGGTGGAAGTCTGCGCCGTCGTTAAAGAGACAACGCAAGGCTTCGAGGCGATCAAGAACTTCTTCATTCATTATCAACCAAACATTTCCCCCGACGTCCTGACCCCTTGCCTCTATATGTATGCCGCCGGGGATGGATTGCGTCATCTCTTCCGCGTCGCCGCCAGCCTCGACTCCATGATCATCGGTGAGCCTCAAATTCTGGGTCAGATCAAAGAGGCGTTCGATCAGGCCATTCTTCATAAGACGACCGGCGTCATCCTGAACAAGGTTTTCAAAAAGGCGATCTCGGTCGCAAAACGGGTTCGGACCGAAACCAAAATCGCGGAGAACGCCGTCTCGATCAGCTTCGCGGCGGTCGAGCTGGCAAAGAAGATCTTCGGGAAGCTTGAGCGGAAATCGGCTCTCCTGATCGGCGCCGGCGAGATGGCGGAGCTGGCGGCGCGCCACTTCGTCGCCAACGGCGTTCAGTCGATCGCCATCGCAAACCGCAGCTACGAGCGCTCGCTGGAGCTGGCGAAGGAGTTCAACGGCGTTCCGGTGAAATTTGAAGATCATGTGGCCCAGATGGCCGAGTCGGATATTGTCCTCTGCTCCACCGGTGCTCCGCACTACCTGATTGGGGTCGACGAGGTTTCGAAGGTGATTGGGGTTCGCCGGAATAAGCCGATCTTCTTCATCGACATCTCTGTGCCGCGCAACATCGACCCGGCGATCAACAAGCTCGACAACGTCTTTCTTTATGATATCGACGATCTGCAGCTGGCGGTGGAGACCAACCTTCGCGCGCGGGAACGGGAAGCGCTCAAAGCAGATAAGATCATCGATGAAGAGATCGAGCGCTTCTCCCGATGGTTCAAGTCGCTCGACGCCGTTCCGATGATCGTCGCCCTGAGAGATCGCGCCGAAGAGATCCGCCAGGCCGAGATCGAGAAAATTCTCGGGAAGCTCGGGCCGTTGACGCCGGCCCAACGAGAGGCGCTGGAGAGCCTCACCAGCTCAATCGTCAACAAGCTGCTCCATAGCCCTCTGACGGTCTTGAAAGAAGAGGCCCATTCGACGAATGGCAACATGATCTTGGAGGCGACCCGAAAACTCTTCCATCTCGAAGAGGTCCTCTCCAAACTTGATCAGGAAAAGAAGATCCCTCCCGAGGAATCGCTCTAGATGAATCGGACCGCCGGTCTTTTCTTTTTGTTGATCCTCTTTTCTCTCTCCTCCGTTCGCTGTCGGATCGATCCCAATCAGATCAATCAGAAAACACCGGTCTCGGAAGAGAAGACGAGCAGTCCCGCCGCGACGCTTGGACCCGCTCCCCACGAAAAGGGGAACCGCTACTTTCGGACAGGAAGCTTCAGCACCGGGGAAGGGAGCTACGTCCGCTCGCTCCTGGCCGATGGTGATTTGATCTGGGTCGGAACTTCCGAAGGAATTATCAAAGTTGCTCGACGGACCGGAGAGGCGCTTCAGACCTTTACGATGGCCGACGGATTGAAGAGCCCTTACATTTTCACGATGAAGCGAGATCCTCGCGGAGGCCACTGGTTCGGAACCAACAATGGCGGGATCAGTTATTTCGATGGGAAAAACTGGAAGACCTATCTTCCCTCGGACGGTCTGGCCGACTTCTGGGTCTACGGGATCGACTTCGCTGCGGATGGGACAACCTGGATCGCCACCTGGAATGGGGTCAGCCGATTCGATGGAAGTCGTTTTAAGAACTACAATACTAAAGATGGTTTGGCCAACCGGTGGGTCTACACATTGGCGATCGATCGGGATCAATCGATCTGGTTCGGCACCGAGGGAGGGGTCAGTCGGCTCGATTCAGATGGAAGATGGAAGACTTGGCGGCATCAGGATGGTCTCGGTGCGCCGAATAAGCGCGGACTGCCTCAAAGCGAGAACACCGGATTCGGCACCCTTTCCAAATCGCAGATGAACAACTATAAACATCAGCACAATCTCTCGGTCCTCGGTCCGGACGGGAATGAAACATATAATGAGAATTATGTCTTCTCAATGGCGATCGACCGCAACGGGAATAAATGGTTCGGGACCTGGGGCGGCGGGGTGGCCCGATTCGACGGAGCGACTTGGAAGAACTATACGACGGAGGAGGGGCTGGCCGGCAATATCGTCTATTCCGTTGCCGTCGATCCGGTGGACGGAGCGATTTGGTTCGGAACCAACCACGGCGTCTCCCGCTTCGACGGACAACATTGGATGAGCCTCACCCCACGAGAAGGGCTGGCGAACGAGCATATCTACTCCATTGCAATCGACGCCGATCGCCACATCTGGTTGGGAGAAAAAGGGGGGGTGGATGAATGGGTACCCAGAAGTGAAAAATAACGTGAGGCGTGAAGCGTTAGGCGTCAGGCGACAAAGATTAAAAGTTCTTTTTGCCTTTACCCCTGACGCCTCACCCCTCACGCCTCACGGGTCTTAAAAATGTCAAAAAAAGTTTTGAAAATCGGCAGTCGCGGGAGCCAACTGGCCCTTTGGCAAGCGAATTGGGTCAAGAGGCAGCTCGAGCAAAAAGGATTTCAGGTCGAGATCATCAAGATCAAAACGACCGGCGATAAGATTCTCGACGTCCCTCTCGCCAAAGTCGGAGGGAAGGGCCTCTTCGTCAAGGAAATCGAGGAAGCGCTCCTGCGAAATGAGATCGACTTGGCGGTCCACAGCATGAAAGATGTGCCGAGCGAACTCCCCGCGCCGCTTCACCTCGCGGCCATTCCCAAACGGGAAGACCCTCGCGATGCACTGATCAGCCGCCGGGGGCTCCGTCTGGCCGATCTCCCCGCGGGGGCGAAGATTGGAACCAGCTCCCTTCGCCGCCAGGCGCAGCTCTGGGCCTATCGATCCGACTTGGAATTCGTGATGCTTCGCGGGAATCTCGATACCCGTCTTCGCAAAGTAACCGAAGGGGAGTTCGAAGCGATCATTCTGGCCGCCGCCGGCTTGCACCGGATGGGATGGAGCGATCGGATCACCGAGTATCTCTCGCCCGAGATCAGCCTCCCGGCGATCGGCCAGGGGGCGCTGGGAATCGAATGCCGCCGAGAAGACCGAGAGATCAATGAGCAGATCGCCTTTTTGAATGATCCGGAAACCGCCTGCACGGTGACGGCGGAGCGCGCGCTCTTGATTCGTTTACAAGGGGGTTGTCAGGTTCCCATTGCGGGATATGCAACCCTCTCGGACGGAGAGATCACCCTGGAAGGCCGGGTCGCCACGCTCGACGGCGGAGAGGTCTTGCGAGAACAGCAGCGCGCGCCGATCTCCGACGCGCCCCGCCTCGGAACGCAGGTCGCGGATGCGCTCCTGGCGAAAGGGGCCGACAAAATTCTCAAGGCGGTTTATGAAGGAGGAAGGCCTTCAACGCCAGGAACGCCTTAGCATAAAGTCCATCTGTGAGAGAATGCTGAAGTGGAGAGGCCGTTTCAGTACCAATTTGAATGGGACCCGGCTAAGGCTCGCCAGAATGTAAAAAAACATAAAGTCTCCTTTGAACGTGCGGCGACCGTCTTTCTTGACCCACGAGCCCTGTCAGAGCTTGATGAAGAGCATAGCCGTAAGGAAGAGCGGTGGGTTACGCTAGGACTAGATCAAACGGGGGTTCTGCTGGTTATTTGTCATACCTATCGTGAAGAAACAGAGCTCCACGCCCGAATACGAATCATATCGGCACGCAAGGCAACAAGAAACGAAGCGAAACAATATGAGAGGATGTAAACCATGAAACGCGAATATGATTTTTCCAAAGCCGAGAGGGGGAAGTTTTATAAAAAGGGTGCAACATTGCGTTTGCCCATTTATTTGGATACCAAGCTTCAAAATCAGCTTGAGCGCCTTGCTCGGAAGAAAGGGAAAGACATTGGAGAGGTAGTAAACCGACTCGTGAGAAAAGAGGTCGATTTGCTCGAAGAATTAATCTAGCAAAGTGTTGAGTCCATTTGAACACGCGCGTCGCATTCCCCTTGGGGCGTGGGTGAGACGCGCGAATGTGCTGCGAATGAATGGCGAAGCCTCCTCCCACATCGTTCGGGGAGCGAACCATACAAATAGATTCATCTGCATTCGGGTCGAAGATGGCTTCGCGATCTGTTTGGAGGTACTTCGTACCCGATTTGGATCGGCACATTCCCCGCTGCTTGCGGCGGGGAATCTTCAATTGTTCACTGATGCAGCATAACTCACTTGAGCACATGAAGTAAACAGCAGATTGAAAGTCGCTCCTAAACGACGTTCTACATGGATTACCCTTATTAACGATGCCAAAAAACCCCTCAACCGTCTATCTGGTCGGCGCCGGTCCCGGCGATCCGAAGCTGATTACCCTTCGCGGGAAAGAGCTTTTGGAGAAGGCGGACGTCATCATCTACGACTACCTCGCCAACCCCAAGCTGCTTGAATTCGCGAAAGAGGGGGCGGAGAAGATCTACGTCGGGAAAAAAGGGGGATCGCGCAACGCTCTTCATCAAGAGTACATTCACGATCTAATGATCCAGGCGGCGAAGAGCGGCAAGTGCGTCGTTCGGCTGAAGGGGGGCGATCCGTTTATCTTCGGTCGAGGGGGGGAAGAGGCGGAGGCGCTGGTGGCGGCCGGAATTCCGTTTGAAGTCGTCCCCGGCGTCACGTCGGCGATCAGTGTGCCGACCTATGCGGGGATTCCATTGACCCATCGCGAGATGGCCTCCACGGTCGCGTTCGTCACCGGCCACGAAGATCCGACCAAAACGGGAAGCCTCATCGATTGGGCCAAGCTCGCCGGCGGACCCGACACCTTGGTCTTCCTGATGGGAATGGGAAATTTGGCCACGATTGTCTCGGAGCTGATCCGACGCGGGAAAGATCCGAAGACCCCGATCGCCCTGATCCGATGGGGAACCCATCCTTTTCAGAAAACGCTCGTCGGCCGACTCGATGATATCGTCGCGAAGGTCGGCGCGGAGGGAATGAAGCCGCCGGTGGTGATGGTGATCGGCGACGTGGTCTCGCTTCGGGACCGGCTCAATTGGTTTGAGTCGAAACCGCTCTTCGGAAAACGGATCATCGTCACCCGCGCCAAAGAGCAGGCGCCGGAGTTCATGGAACTTCTTTCTTCCTATGGGGCGGAGGCAATTTCGTTCCCGACCCTTCAGATCGCCCCGCCGCCAAGCTGGACGGAACTGGACGCCGCGATCGATCGGATTGAGGATTACAACTGGATCATTTTCACCTCGGTGAATGGGGTGCAGGCGTTTCGGAGGCGACTTGCGACGCTTCAAAAAGATCTTCGGCTGCTGAAAGGCATTTCGATCTGCGCGATCGGTCCCCGAACGGCGGCAGAGATTGAGGCGTGGGGGCTGCATGTCGATCTGGTGCCGCCCGAGTTCAAAGCGGAAGGGATCCTCCAGTCGCTCGATGCGCGGGGGATTGCCGGAAAACATTTTCTGATTCCGCGGGCCAAAGAGGCGCGGGAGATCTTGCCGGAAGAGATTAGACAAAAGGGAGGCGAGGTGGATGTGGTCCCCGCGTACCAGTCGGTCCGGCCCGATTATGATGATGCGACGATCGAGGCGCTTCTGCACGGAAAACGGACCGACATGATCACCTTCGCCAGTTCATCGACCCTTCGCAACTTTATGGAGATCCTCGGTCTCCAACGTCGATCGTGGCTGGCCGGCAGTGCAATCGCCTGCATCGGCCCAATCACGGCGGAGACAGCGCGCGAATTCGGGCTAAAGGTCGATGTGATGCCGGGCGAGTATACACTTCCCGCCTTGGCCGAATCGATTGTAGACTATTTTAAGAAAAAAGAGTAAATTGGGAAGAAAATTACGAGTGAGGAGCGCTTATGGGTTTTCCGATACATCGTCCGAGGCGCCTTCGGCAGAGTGACCCGCTTCGCCGGATGGTTCGCGAGACGCACCTCTCGGCGGACAGCTTGATTTATCCCCTCTTCGTCACCGAGGAAAAACGGGGAAAGAGCGAGATCGCATCGATGCCGGGGCAGTATCGCCTGTCGATTCCCGAGCTGCTCAAAGAGACAACCGAAGCGGCGGGGCTCGGAATTCCCGCGGTGATTCTCTTCGGCATTCCGAAACGAAAAGACGAATATGGCTCGGCCGCCTGCGATCCGCGCGGCGTGGTTCCGCAAGCGATTCGGGCGATCAAAGAGAAGACACCCGATCTGCTCGTCATCACCGATGTCTGTATCGACGAGTATACATCCCACGGACACTGCGGCGTGGTGAAGGATGGGAAGATTCTCAATGATGAAACGTTGGAGATCCTCTCCAAAATGGCGCTCGCCCATGTGGAGGCCGGAGCCGACATGATCGCCCCGTCGGACATGATGGACGGCCGGGTCGCGACCCTCCGAAAGACCCTCGACCAGAACGGTCACACCGGGATCTCGATTCTCTCCTACGCCGCCAAATATGCCTCTTGTTTCTACGCGCCCTTCCGGGATGCGGCCCAATCGGCTCCTCAGTTCGGCGATCGGAAAAGCTATCAGATGGATACGGCCAACCGGCGGGAGGCGATCCGGGAGGTGGCGCTCGATATTGAAGAGGGGGCCGACATCGTGATGGTGAAGCCGGCCCTTCCCTATCTCGATATTATTCGTGACGTCAAAGAGACGTTCGACGTTCCGGTTGCGGCCTATCAGGTGAGCGGAGAGTTCTCGATGATCAAAGCGGCGGCCCAAAAGGGATGGATCGATGAGACGCGGGCGATGATCGAATCGCTCCTCTCGATCCGGCGGGCCGGAGCGGATATGATCTTAACCTATTTTGCAAAAGAAGTGGCTCAACTTTCGGGGGAAAAGAGATGAGAATGTTTATCGGCTCGGCCAATATTAAACCGATCGAGGCCTATCCGGTGGTCGCCATCGGCAACTTTGACGGACTCCATCTGGGTCATCAGGCAATCCTGGCGGAGACCATCCGGCGGGCAACGGAAAAAGAGGGGACCTCGGTCGTCCTCACCTTTGAGCCGCACCCCGTGAAGGTACTCCATCCGGAGCGGAACCTTCGATTGATGAGCACCTTTCAGATCAAGATGCGGCAGATCGAGGCGACCGGGATTGATGTCGCCTTCATCGCCGAATTTAATAAAAACTTCGCCCAACTGAGCCCGTATGATTTCGCCAAAACCTTCCTGCGCAACAAAATCGGCGCCAAAGAGGTAGTGGTCGGCCGCAATTTTCGGTTCGGAAAAGATCGCGCAGGGACGGTGGAAGATCTTATTCAATTCGGCAAAGAGCTTGGATTCGAGGTGGCTGTCCAGGATCCGGTTCTCGTCGATGGAATGGTCGTGAGCTCCTCGAAAATTCGAGAGCTGATGAAAGAGGGAAATGTTTATCTCGCCGCCCGGATGATGGGCCGGTACTACTCGATGGAAGGGAAAGTTCTTCCGGGAGATGGGATGGGAAAGAAGCTCGGCATCCCGACCGCCAACTTTCGACTCCCCAACGAGTTGGTTCCTAAAGAAGGGGTTTACGCGGCGCGGATCGCCACCCTCAAGGCGGAAGGGTATGTCACCCTCGACGGAATCGTCTACATCGGATCGCGACCGACTTTCGGCGAGCATGAGAGCCGGATGGAGGTTCACATCTTCGACTTCAACGAGGATATCTACGGAAAGCGGCTGCTGGTGACCTTTATCGATTGGATCCGGGGTGATCAAAAATTCGAGTCGACCGAGGCGCTCATTCAACAGATGAAAAAAGATATCGAGCAGGCACGGACCGTTTTGAAAGAAAAGGGGGCCACCCCGACCTGACGTGTAGATGCTCTCACTTCGCAAGAATCGCCCTATCCTTAAAACCTTCGCTCAATCCCTGGAGCAGTTTCCGATCCGGCCCGGAGATAAGATCGTCGTGGCCGTCTCGGGCGGAGCCGATTCGGTCTGCCTCCTTCATCTACTTCGGCAACTCTCCACCCGCCGGTCATTCACCCTTCATGTCGCTCACTTAAATCACGGTTTTCGACAGGAGGCCGCTCACGAGGCCGATTTCGTCAAGCAGCTCTGCAACGACTGGGAAATTCCGATCACCCTGTCGGCCCTCCCCGTCCCGAACATTTGCAAAGAGCAGCACCTCTCAAAGCAGGAAGGGGCCCGACAGGTCCGCTATGCATTTTTAAAAGAGATCGCGGAAACGGTCGGCGCCCGATGGATTGCTGTGGGGCATACCGCGGATGATCAGGCCGAGACCTTTCTGATGCGCCTGCTGCGTGGCGCGGGATCACAGGGACTCGGCGCGATCCCCCGGATGCGGGACGGGATCATCATTCGGCCCCTCCTGGCGATCTCCCGGGAACAAATTCTGGACGAACTATCACGGAGGCAGATTCCATTCATTGAAGATCCATCGAATCAACAGGAAGTCTACCTTCGAAACCGCATCCGTCACCGGCTTCTTCCTCTTCTCGAAGCGTACAATCCGGAGATCAAGGAAACTCTTTTGAGAGAAGCCGAACTGCTGCAGGAGGAGAATGATTTCTTAAGCCGCCATACGGAGGAACTCCTGCCGCAGGTCGGCTTTGAAAGAAAAGAAAACCAGATCTCCTTTGACCTCGAACGTCTGAAGCCCCTTCATCCCGCCCTCCAGCGAAGGATCATTCGATGGGGCCTCGATCAGCTCCAATCGGGTTTGAAGGAAATCGGTTTTAAACACATTGAAATCATTCTGACGAAGGCCCTTCCCGGTCCAACCGGAAAGGTCTACACGCTGCCGCACGATCTCAAAATTGAGAAGCGATATACGAGACTCTTTCTTTGGAAAAGCGCCTCGAAAGAGGAACGGGCCGCCTCTTCTCCACCGGCGGTTGAGATTGCGCTTGATCCCTTATCGAGCCCGATCGAAATTCCTCAGTGGGGGCTAAGGCTGACCTTTTCCTTGCACCCGAACCGAGAGCAGCCCCTCGTTTTTTCCCCTTGCGCCGCTTCTTTCGATTTTGATAGAATTTTTAATCCATTCATCCTCCGCGGTTGGCGGCCGGGCGATCGGCTTGTTCCCGCCGGAATGGGGGGGAAGCATAAAAAAATTCAAGATCTATTTGTTGATGCGAAAATTCCACGATCGCAACGATCGTCGATCCCCGTCTTGACCTGTTCCAATGAAATCTTGTGGGTCATCGGCTTGCGGACAGATGATCGCTTTCTGGCGACCAGAGAAACAAAAGAGGTATTGACGATACAGGCTGAAGCGTTGGAGCGATCAATCTTTCCCTCGCGCCTGAAGCCGCTCTTCGGGGAGCGTTGATTGGAAGGACGGATCTTCGGAAAACCGATGATTACCCAAGAAGAGATGCGAAAGCGCATCCAAGAGCTTGGGCTACGCATTGCGCAAGACTATCAAGACCGAGAGCTCCTCATGATCGGCGTTTTAAAGGGGGCCTTCGTTTTCTTTGCCGACCTGGCACGCGCCATTCCCCTGCCGCTTCATGTCGATTTCTTGGTAGTTTCAAGCTATGGTGAGAAGAAAAAAAGCAGCGGATCGGTGAAGATCCTCTCCGATATCTCTCATCATGTTAAGGGGAAGGATGTCCTCCTGGTTGAGGATATCGTCGACTCCGGATTGACGCTGGCTTTTCTTAAGAAGAAATTTATGGCGCGGAAGCCGAACTCGCTCCGCTTCTGCACACTGCTCGATAAGCCGCAACGGCGAAAAACGGAAGTGGTCATCGACTATGTCGGCTTCACGATTCCCAATAAATATGTCGTCGGATATGGCCTCGATTACGAAAATAAATATAGGAACCTCCCTTACATTGCTGTGCTCGACAATGTCCGAGAAGATGCCTGAAGCGCCGCCTTGGAAGGGCAATTTCTAAGCAAAAAGGAACCGCTCCGGAATTGATTGTCACCGCCAAAAAACTATGTTAGAATGTGAACCAATATTTTGTTTTAGGAGGATTAATTAAATGAACCCTCGTTTCAAGAACTTGGCCCCCTGGATCGTGGTCGCGCTCTTTATGATCCTGCTCTACAACCTCTTCAATACCTCTTCACGGCCGATTGAAGATGAGATCATCTTCTCCGATTTTATGGCGAAGACGGAAAAGGGCGAAGTCTCCGAGGTCACAATCAAAGACAACTATATTTCAGGGATCTTAAAGGATGGCACCAAATTCAAGACCTACTCCGCCAATTACCCTGATCTGGTGAAGAGCCTCCGGGAGAAAAATGTCCGGATCACCGCCAAACCCCCCGAAGAGCCCCCCTGGTACATGACCTTCTTAATGACATGGGGTCCCTTCATTCTTTTTGTCGGCCTCTGGATTTTCTTTATGCGCCAGATGCAGGTCGGGGGAAATAAAGCGCTCTCCTTCGGCAAGAGCCGCGCGCGGCTTCTCTCCGAGGATCGCAAAAAGATCACCTTCTCCGATGTCGCCGGAATTGACGAAGCGAAAGGAGAGGTCGAGGAGATCATTGAGTTCTTGAAAGATCCTCCGAAGTTCCAGAAGCTCGGCGGTCGGATCCCGAAAGGGGTCCTCGTCGTGGGACCTCCGGGAACCGGAAAGACTTTGCTCGCCAAGGCGATCGCCGGCGAGGCGGGCGTTCCCTTCTTCTCAATCTCCGGCTCCGACTTCGTCGAAATGTTTGTCGGCGTCGGCGCCTCCCGTGTGCGCGATCTCTTCGAGCAGGGAAAAAAGCACGCCCCCTGCATTATTTTTATCGATGAAATCGACGCCGTCGGGCGGCATCGCGGCGCCGGTTTGGGCGGCGGTCATGATGAGCGGGAGCAGACCCTCAACCAACTTTTGGTTGAAATGGACGGCTTTGAAACCTCGGAAGGGGTCATCCTCATCGCGGCGACCAACCGGCCCGATGTGCTCGACCCGGCGCTGCTTCGGCCTGGGCGATTCGATCGTCAGATCGTCGTCGGTCGTCCCGATCTCAAAGGACGTGTCGAGATCTTAAAAGTTCACACGAAAAAAATTCCGATCTCTCCGGATGTCGGGCTGGAAATCATCGCCCGCGGCACCCCCGGATTTGCCGGGGCCGACCTTGAAAACCTGGTCAATGAGGCGGCTTTGTTGGCGGCCCGCAAGGGGAAGAAAACCGTCGAGATGAACGATTTCGAAGCGGCCAAAGACAAAGTCTTAATGGGGGTCGAGCGGCGGAGCATGGTCATCTCCGAGGAGGAGAAACGGATCACGGCCGTTCATGAAGCGGGACACACGCTGATCGCCAAACTGTTGCCGGGAACCGATCCGATTCACAAGGTCACCATTATCCCGCGCGGTCGCGCCTTGGGGGTCACGATGCAGTTGCCGATTGATGACCGGCACAATTATCACAAAGAATATCTCTACAACACGATCGCCATCATGATGGGCGGCCGGGTCGCGGAGGAGCTCGTCCTGAATAATTGCACTACCGGCGCCGGCAACGACATCGAGAAGGCGACCGATCTCGCCCGGAAGATGGTCTGCGAGTGGGGAATGAGCGAGAAGATGGGCCCGCTGACCTTCGGCAAGAAGGAGCAGGAGATCTTCTTGGGACGAGAGATCAACCAGCATCGCGACTACTCGGAGTACACCGCGGTTGAAATCGATAACGAGGTCAAACGCTTGGTTACGGAGAATTACGAACGGGCCAAATCGTTGATCAAGAACAACATGAAAGCGCTGAAAGCGCTGGCCGAAGCCCTCTTGGAGAAAGAGTCGCTCGATGCCCCGGAGATTGATCGTATCCTTCAGTCGTCCATGTCGCCCTCTCCGGCCTAACGGTTTACCGCGTCACTGGTCATGATCCATCAAGATGCGCCCGATTTATTCAAGCGGCGATCGAACCTGATTGAGATATCCGTCTATGCTGATCGATGAACCCGTCTCATCCCCTCAGGTAAAGGGGAGAGGCGGGTTCGCAATCTCTTCACCCTCGGAAGGGGCCTCTCAGCATCCCTCCTCGGTTCGAAGCAGAACGTCCGCCCAAAAGCGGACCCCATCGGTCCCTTCGCCGAAGACAACCGGGGTCTGGCATTGCGGCTCCTATCGATTAAGTTACGCTCGGCGCCCGCTCATCATGGCGATTTTGAATATCACCCCGGATTCTTTTTCAGACGGCGGGATGTTTGTTGATCCCGATCAAGCGGTCCGGCGGGCGCTTCAAATGGAAGAAGAAGGCGCCGACTTGATCGACATCGGAGGCGAGTCGACGCGGCCCGGCGCTCCGCCGGTTTCCCTGGAGGAAGAGAGTCGCCGTGTCATTCCGATCATCGAGCAGTTGGCAAAAAGACTTCATATTCCAATTTCCATCGACACGACCAAATCGGAGGTGGCGCGCCGAGCGATCGCGGCAGGGGCTTCGGTCATCAACGACATCAGCGGTTTCACGCGAGATCCCGAAATGCTGCCCGTGGCGACAAACGCTCGGACCGGTCTGGTCATCATGCATGCGAAAGGAACCCCTCAAACAATGCAGCGCCGTCCCCGTTATCACAATGTGATCGAGGAGATCCGTCAATTTTTAAATTGTCGAATGGACGCGGCCATCCGCCACCGGATTCCAAAAAATCGGATCGCCCTCGATCCCGGCATCGGCTTTGGGAAAACCACAAATCACAATCTGAAGATTCTTCATCACCTTCACTCTTTTTCGGACCTCGGCGTCCCCCTGCTGGTCGGTCCTTCGCGCAAATCATTTATCGGCCGGATCTTGGATCTCCCCCCTTCGGAGAGAATGGAAGGAACCGCCGCCGCCGTTGCGATCGCAATCTTTCAAGGCGCCCGAATTATCCGGGTTCACGATATTAAACCTCTGGTTCGGGTAGCCCGAGTGGCTGAGGCGATCCGGAGAGAGAGGATGCTTCCATGATGCAAAACGCCCCATACGATCAGAGAAAATCTTCCCGTCTCGAAGGGATTACCTTTCCGGTGGAATATACCTTGCCGGACCGGCCCTACTTAACGCGACGCGCCCGCGCCATGAGCATCGGCGAAGCCGGTTTTATGCTCCTGCTCGAAGAGCCGGTCGCGATGGGAACGCCGCTTCAGTTGAAGCTTTATCTTCCCAAGACCCTTTTCCCCTTCTCGAACTGGCAGGTCATTCGTTTGGAAGCCAAAGTCGTTCGGGTCGATCATCAAAAAAGCCAGGAAGGATTTTTTCGCCACGGTCTGCTGATCACCATCATCTCCGAACAAGACAGTCTGAGTTTGAAACGATACGTTCACCTTGCTCACTGGATGAAGGACAAGATTCAGAGCTAATCGGCTCCGTTCGAGACGTCGCCCGAAGATTGTCTCCCGTCGAAGTGATCCGGACATCGCCCCATGCCGACCCCCTCTCCCATCCCCGATCCGCCCAACATGGAAATCCTCCCCTGGTATTCCAACGAACGCAGGCTCCCGTCGTATCGATTCGTTCCCGGGCTTCATCCTCATCCGATTCGCGATCCGAAGGGACATCGCCATCGCGCGATCCGGGCGCAGATCCATCCCTTCTGGCTTCCCGATCAATGGCGAACGCTCGAAGCGTATTTACACGGCGTCGATCTCTTCAACCGATTTTATTTCTGGGAGGCCCATGAAACCTGGGAAGCGCTTTGGAAAAGCCATCCGCGGCACGCCGATCCGGCGCGATTCATTCAAGGGCTGATTAACACCGCCGCCGCGCTCTTAAAGCTTCATCTCCAAGCGGGACCCTCCTCGCTAAAACTCTGGCGCGCCGCCATCCGCCAGCTCACCCCATTCCGGGATCGATGCTGGATGGGAATCGAAGTCGATCGCTTCTGCAACGCTATGGACATTTATCTTCAGCCGAGGGGGCAAGGGAGCCTTCCCGCGCTCGGAACAGACACCCCCATCATTCTTCTGATCGACGAAAGGGCGAACGGCCTGATCGTCCCGCCGACATGATCGTCCCGCCGACTTGAATTCGGCTCCGGATTGACCTATATTATCCGAAGATCGTTTCAGAACCACTCATCAACAAAGGAGGTTCGGCATGAAGATCCGATTTCTTTCAACCTTGCTGGTATTTTTGGTCTTGATCGGCTGCTATGGGGGATCGGGAGGGGGGGGCGCTTCCAGCGCGTCGATTCCGGCGATCGCATCCCCGGCCGATCTCTCCAACAAAGATGCGGCCGCCAAAAACAACGAAGGGGTCGACCATCTCGTCCAGGGCCACTATGATGTGGCGGCCCCGCTGTTTAAAGAAGCGATCGGGATGAAGCCCAATTTCGCCGAGGCGCATTTTAATCTGGCGCTTGCGCTCGACGGTAAGGGAGATCACGCCGGGGCGACGGAAGAATTCAAAAAGGCAAAAGAGTTCGGCGGCAGCAACCCGAAGATCGCCGAAAATGCCGTCTTGAAGAAACATTTGGGAATGTAAAAGGGACAGAGCGAGGTAGAGGCGTCCCGGCGGGACTCCTCTGAGGCCGCAATCGATTCGGAGGTGCTTTGAAAAATTCATCCGCGCGGAAGGGAACGCTGAAGTTCTCGCAAGAGGATCAACAAAAAATCGCATTGTTGAAGAAAACAGCGGAGGAGACCCCATGCTGGGATGCAGTGAAGCCGCTCGATTGCCACCGGGCCGTTATCTGCGGCATCGATATCGCGTTCTTCCTGGCGGTCGATCGGGAGGATCAATCGGGACAATATCAGCTTCACATTACGGGGAAGGAAGGGCAGCCGGCGCTGGAAGTCGTTCAGGCGATGGCCGTTCCTTTTTTCGGAGAGCAGCCCTATCAGATCCTCCCCGATGAGCGCCATCCCGCCCGGATCCGCGTGCTGGGACTTTTTTTCAACTATACGGGGAAATGAATTCGATTGCTGTAGAGACGTCCCGGCGGGACGTCTCTACAGAACCCGTTTTCCGAATTGGGCGCTAGACTTTGATGATTTTTCGCCGGATGGCATATTTGATCAAATCGGTCCGAGAGTGAAGCCCCAGCTTCTTCATCAGATTGGATCGGTGGGCGTCGACCGTCTTCGGCTGGATGTTGAGAAGACTCGAGACCTCCTTGGCCGAATGCCCCTCGGCCAAGAGCCGAAGGATCTCTTTCTCGCGAAGGGTTAATTGCTCATAGGGCGTTTTCGGCTCCGGTCGTTTGGTTCGCTGCAGATAGCCGGTCACAATCTTTTTAGAGACGCCGGGCGAAAGATAGGTGTCTCCCCGATAAACCGAGCGAATCGCCGAGATCAACTCGTGCGACGCCGAATCTTTCAGCATGTAGCCCGAAGCGCCTGAGCCGAGGGCCTCTTCAACATACTCCTCATCGTCGTGCATCGTCAGGACAATGACCTTCGTCTTCGGCTCGATCTGTTTGATTCGGACCGCCGCCTGAGGACCGGTCAAGCCGGGCATTGCGTAGTCAAGGACCACCACATCGGGACGAAGCTGCTCTGCCATATGAATCGTCTCCAATCCCTCGCCGGCCTCCCCGACAATTTCAATGTCTTCTTCCGATTCCAACAAGCGCCGCATCCCCTGCCGAAGCAAGGTATGATCATCGGCGAGTAAAACACGTATTTTCGTCATATTCTCCGTCCCGCATCATTATTTAACGATTTAACGCTAGTGAAACAGATTCCTGTCGCAAAATCAATGGGGCGGCAGTCGACGGGGCCGACGGACCCTGAGCGGGGCTTTTCTTGCCGTCGTAGAGGCCGGCTCCCTGCGGATCTCCGGACTGGGCGGAGGGATCGCTCGCTCTCTTCTCGAAACAGACGGCTCCAAGGGGAGCTCCACCCGCAACTCGGTTCCCCGGCCTCTCCCCGAGAGAATCTGAAAATTTCCCCCCATCAGATCGACCCGTTCCTGAATTCCGACCAGTCCGAACCGGCGGGCCCGCCGGCGGGCCAGCGTGGTCGCATCGAAGCCGATCCCATTGTCGATCACCCGAACCCGAACCTGCTCTTCGATCCGCTCCAGCCAAATCGCCACCTCCGTCGCCCTGGCATGCTTGGCGACATTGGTCAGCGCCTCCTGGACGATTCGATAAATCATCGTTTCCATATCGGGCGGGAGGCGGCGGTAGAGTTTCACCCGTTTCAGGTTCGCGCCGATCTTAAATTTTCTCGTAAAATCCTTGATCAGCCCCCGCAGCGTCGGAACCAATCCGAGATCGTCGAGCTTGAGCGGCCGCAGGTCGGCAATCAATCGTCGGATCTCCTCAATCGTCTGCGTCGCAATCGTATGGGCCTCCGCAATCTCCTCCCGCTGGCTTGTCATCTCCGGCGGGATCTGCTCTGCGAGAATTTCCAGATGAAGCTTCAACGCCAGAAGCCCCTGTCCCATTGCATCGTGGAGTTCTCTTGAAATTCGCCTTCGCTCCTCTTCCTGGGCCGAGAGAACCTTCAGCGAGAGCTGTCGGAGATCTTCTTGATGCGCCCGGTTGAGACTGTTGAGACGGACATTTTCGATTGTCAAGGCGATCTTGTGCGCAATGGAGTTCATAAGCGCAATATCCCGCTGGGTAAAATGCCGGGGCTCCCGCGCGGCGATCGACAGAATGCCGCGCGTCGTCCCATTGTAGACCAACGGCACCCCGAGATAAGAGGACCATCCCTTCAACCTCCCACGCTCCAAGGGGAGAAGTTTTTTGTCCGATGCAATGTCGGGGATCGCCCACGGTTTTTGGGAGAGGGCAATCATCCCCTCGAGTCCGCGCGGAGAGAGCGGCTTGGGTCGGCCCGGCGGCGCAAGCGACGGCCCCCGGGAAACCGAGATCGTCGGCACCCAGCGCTCGGGATCGACCAAAAAAACGGTCCCCGCGTCGGCCCCCATGAGCGAAACGGTTTTTTCGATCGCCAACTCCAGGATCGATCGCTCGTCGTGCTGCTCCGTCCCCTTGGTGGCGATATCGGCCAGCAGACCATACTCCCTCGCTTTGTCCCGCTCCCGCTGACAGTAACGGATCGTCTCAATCCCGACCGCCGACTGATCGGCGATGAACCGGGCCAGCTTGATCTCCGATTCGGTAAAATGATGCGGCGTCTCCCCCGAATCGACCGTGATTACGCCGAGAAACTCCCCCCGGAGGAGAATCGGGATGATGAGCAGCGAGCGAATGCGAAGCGCTTTCAACAAAGCGGGAAGTCGTCGATCCTTTTGCACCTCCTCGATCGCCACCTCTTTCCCTTCGTGAAGGAGGTCGTAGATCGCCCCTCTGCGGACCGGGATACGGACCTCTCGTTCGATCGGGATGTTCGAAGCACTCAGCACCAGCGCTTCCTTTTCATCGGTCAGGAGGAAGAGGAGGCAGTGGGGGAGGGCCAACACCTCGGAGAGCTTGCTGACCAGATTTTTCAAAAAGGGATCCAGTTCGGTCTCCCCGGCAATCGAGCGCCCGACCTGATAGAGGAGTTCCATCTTCCGTTGAAGCGCCACCGCTTCTGAAATTCTTTTCCGCTCCATCGCCTGCCTTACCGACCACTTCAACTCTTCCGGGTGAGTCGGTTTGAGAAGGTAGTCGCTCGCCCCGCGCCGAAGCGCCTCGATCACACTATCGATGGAGGCGTGCCCGGTCAGCAAGATGGTGGCGGGGGAGGGCTGAATCTTCTCGATCTCGGTGTGAAGCTCCAGTCCGGTTCCGTCGGGAAGATAATGATCGATCATGGCGACATCGTATCCCCCGCGGCGTAATTTCTCCAGCGCCTCTTTCGCGGTTCGCGCCGAGTCAACTTCGTATCCCTCTTGGCGGAGAATCTCCTCCAGCGTCATCACGAGATGCGGTTCATCGTCGATAATCAGAATTCGTTCCGGCATTGTCTGGCGTCGGGTCCCTCCTTCAACCTTCGAGTCGCTGATGGAACCAATCGATCAAAAAACGGCGGAAGGGAACCGCACAAAGCGATTGATAGAAGCCGCCGGCGGGAGGAGAGAGAATCGCTTGAGCAAAGTGAACCATATGCATCAGCCGAAATGCCTCAAAAAGAGGAAGTCTCCGCTCCCTTTCCATTTCTCCCCCTCGGTCGAATCCGGTCTCTCCACCGCCGTCGAGATAACTCTCCAAGAAGGCTGATTGCATCTGAGACAACAGCACCCGGTCGATGGTCCGATAACGGAAGAGAAGCTCCAGGGCGGAGTAAAAAAAGGCGGCATCGTAAGCGGCAAAGCCGGCGGTCACCTGTTGAAAGTCGGAAAGATAAAGATACCGATCGCCGACCATCACATTCCAAGGGGCAAAATCGGAGTGTTGTAAGATGATCGGGGGAAAGGAGGATTGGCGCTCCAACCGGTTCAAAACAACCGACTGAATCCGCTGAACCGATGCCTCCGGAAACCCGGCCTTCCGGCAGATCTGAAGAGAGCGTAAGAGCTGCCTCTGATAGCGGAGAACCACCTCTTCGGTCGCCTCACCCTCCCCTTGTAAGAGATGGGCCGGGATACGCTGAAAACAAGAGAGAAGCCGCCCTGTCTCGACGACATACCTCTTGAGTTTCTCCCGATCCCGATTCGATATAAAAAAGCGTGAAGCGAGGAGCGGACGGAAGAGCGCCGCCTTCAGGCTGATGGAGGGGCAATGCTCCATAAAGAGAACCTTTTCGTCCTTTCGATAGCTAAAAGGCCGGGGAACACGGAACCGCTCCGTCGCGCGAAACGCCTGCTCGGCGACCTGCATCCCGCCGAACTCGTTTTCCACCACCCCGGCGTCGATCTGCGGATGGCGATACTGTTTGAGGAAGATCATCCGCTGCGGCCTTCCCTCTTTTGAAAAAAAGGTGACCCGATACTTCGACGCGCTCCCCCCTTCCGGGGCGACGGACGCCAGATCGAACGACCATTCCTCCGAGAAGCCGAATGCCTCCCATCGGCTCTGCTGCTCCTGCCGGATCAGCATTCGTAAAGCGGCCTCCCGACCGGCGTCCCCCTCCGGCGGAGGGCTCGTTGGATTCACCAACGCTTCCTCGGAACAGGGGACCCTCTCTTTGATGATCGATACTTTCATCGGATCCCCCGGGAAAGCTTCTTCACGACACGCGCCGGATTTCCCGCAACGACGGTGTAGGGAGGGACATCCTCGGTCACCACGGCATGCGCCGCAACGATCGCCCCCTCTCCGACAGTCACCCCCCTCAGCACCGTTGCATACGAGCAGATCCAGACATTGTCTTCGATGATGATGGGGCGACCCTCTTCTCTCGGCGCGGGCCGGTGGTTCGCTCGTTCAACCGGGTCCTTCGGATGACCGTCATATCCGACCAGGCTGACGCGATCGGCCACCAGAACATGTCGGCCGATCCGGATCGAGGGGCCGACCGTGATCGTGACCTGATAGCCGATGTATGAATGATCGCCGATCTGCAGCGTCGGGGTTCCCCAGACCGTCGCTCCGCTCAACGTTGTGATCCCGTTGAGCGTGACGTCGGATCCGATCCGAATGTCGAGTGAGCCTTCCATCCACGGAATGCCGCCGATCAACCGAAAACGCGGACCGACTTCTCGACAGATGCTTTTAAAAAGAGGTTCCCAGTAGAAGACCCGCCGAAGGTAATGCCATGCCGTTTTTCTGAAGCGCCGTTCATAGTAAAGCGCCCGGTGGAGCGGAACAATCACCGGACAGGTCACGTGGCGCACGCTGATGGCGAGTTGATAGAGGGCTTTGTAGAATCCCCCCTCTCTTCTTCTGATTTTGACCGCCAACTGCTCCAGGCCCATGGCTCCCCCCGTTTCACCTGATGACATGAGCGCTCTCTTTTCAGACATCGCTCAGATCACGATAATTCTTGCGGTTGGACCAGCCGATCTCCGATCGCGGAGCGAGGGTGATCGCTCCTCTGCAATCGCGCGGCCTCTCCTTCCACAAGCGAAGAGAGAACTTCCACCTTATCATCCCAACTCTCCCGCTCCATGCTTTTAGAACGTGCAAGAGAGGGACCTATTTCTTTTTTCTTCAAAAGCTCGGCCACCTGCTCAATGAATCCGGAGTGGCTTCGTCCGATCCGAATATCTCCTCCCAAGCTCCTCACCTCCGGCAGATCGGTCGAGACCACCGGCAAACCGGCCGCCAGATACTCCCGCAGCTTCAGCGGATTGGCGTAGAGGGTCAGTCGGTTGACGACAAAGGGAAGGATCGCCACGTCAAATCCTTTGCAATATGCGGGCAGCGCCTCGTAAGGACGCTTCCCAAGGAGATGCACATTTTTTAATCCGGAGATCGGCGCAAGATCGGTCGTGACCGATCCCAACAGGACGATCGACCATTGGGGATATTGAAGCGCCATCTTCCGGATCAGAACCAGATCGATCCAGTCGGCGATCAATCCGTGAAACCCGATGACCGGCCTCGGCAGACGGGTCAGCTCCGGTGCCACTGCCATCGCCGGATCGAGCGCCTTCCTGAAGTGATCGTAATCGACGCCATGCCGAACGAGATGGGTGTTCGGATTCCATCGACGCTTGCTCTCCTGAAGGGTGCTCGCCGAGACAATGACCAGATCGGCCTTCTTGAGCAACGTCTCCTCCATCTCCTGGATGGCGGTTTGAGGCGCATCCGAAAACGCGGAGAACTCATCGACGCAGTGATAGATGATCTGGCTCTCACCCAGCCGCCCGACGACATCGGCCGAGGAGGGTGCAAAGGTCCAGGTGATCGGCTTCGAGAAGCCAAGCTGTTTGAGTTGCCTCCGGATCATCCATGCCAAGAGATGCTGATTTGATTTTCTGAGAAACATCGAATGGTAAAAGGGAATCATCACCGGCGAGAAGACATAAAGATTCTCCTCCACCTCTTTGACCCCCTGAAAGAACTGATTTGCCTTTCTGAAGATCCTGCCGAGGTCCTTTCGATTGATCTTCGGGCTCCGGTTCCCGATGGAGTTGACCCAGAGGATTCGATTCCTCTTCGCCAGCCGTCTCATGATATGCTTCTTGCTCAACGGCTCTCCATCCCAATCGTTCGCAAAACAGATGATCTCTTTTCCCTGAAGCATCGTAACCCCCATCCTTAAGCACTGTTCTAATCAAAGCATCTAAAGCACTTTTCTGGCCATTGCTTTCACCCGAGGCGGAATCGGAAGGCGAAGCATCTTAAAGGGAACCCTCGCTCCGACCACCATCCTTCTCCACATTCGATAGAACCGCTCCCGCCGGTGAAAGCAGGCCTCCTGACCCGGCGTGAGGACTCCGCCGGGAGTGAGCCGCATCCTCTCTTTCTCAGCGTAAAATCGTCCGCTCCGAAGCGCCGACAGCAACGCTTCCGGACTGAACCGAGCCGCCTCGATCCAGACCGCCAATCCGGTGTACTGGGTCTTCCAGTGGAAATCGGTGCCGTAGAATCCAAGCACCTCCGGTCGACGAACCCTGACCTCTTTCAGAAGTTCATAGTTCCAGAGGGCCGGAGCAAGCCGGCCGTTGTACTTTGTATTCCAAAGTTCAATCCCATCGAGGGTGCCCTTCATCGGAGCGATCTGCGGCGCCAGCGGTGGATAAGGATGGGCCAAGACCGCGATTCCCCCTAATCGATGGATCGTCTCGATCATTTTGACCGGCTCCTCCTCGCGCTCATATCGGCTGACGCCGTAACCGAGCAGATGAAGACTCCCCTCCTGAAAACGATAAGCAAATTCGAGTCCCGGAATGATGCAGAACCGATCATCGGAAAGGGCACGGCATTGAGCGACATACTCCTCCATCTTTTCCCGATCGATCATTTCGGCATGATCACTCATAATCAGACATTGGAAGCCTTCGTTTTGGAAGCGCGCTTTTAATTCTTCCAGCGTGAGCTCTCCGTCGGAATAGGTGGTGTGGAGGTGAAGCGCGGCTTTAAACCGGTTCGGCATGTTTGGCGAGCCTCCCTCTCGATTTTCGAAAATAGCCGGGAACTTTCGTAAAAGCAAAATAGAGCCATTCGATCAATCCCGGCAACGGATCTTCCCACCGGAAGGTGTCGTACACCATCCCCCGTCGGTGCGACTTCAAAAAGGCCAGCAGGGTCTCTCCCCGCTTCGGGAAGGGAGCGGGCCATCCTGGAGGGGCTCCGCGCCAGACGGCAAAGAGATGTCTGCAATCTCCGAGGAACCACCGACAGAGCAGATCGGTCTGATAGGCGGGGAAATCCTCGAACGGTTTTCCCTGCGCCATCTCCAACAAGAGCCATGGGAAATCGACCCCCGCCGCAATCGCAAGCGGAAGCGAGTTCCAGAATCGCCCATTGACTTCCATTAAGACCGGCTCCGAGCGCCCCCGCTCCCACTTAAACTCGACCATCGCCACCCCATGCCATTTCAGCGCGTTGAGAAGCGCCACCGCATGTTTCGTCAAGACCGGATCGGGAGGGATGCTCCGGCGCAGCGCGCTTCCCGAACCGGTCGGCCGAACATCCCGGAGGCGCTCATGCGCGAACAGAACCCGCGGGCGCCCCTGCTCGAAGAGGGCGTAGAGACCATATCCCCTTCCGGGAACAAAAGACTGAATCAACGGGAAAGGAATTTCCTGATGAATGCGGCGGACCTTCTCGATCAACTCCTCCGGCCCGAAAGCATACGCCGCCCCGCCGCCCGACGTCATCCGATCTCCTTTCCAATAAAAAGACCATCTCGGCTTGATGACGACCGGATATGAGATTGTCTTCGCCAGAGAGGGCAACTCCGTCAGATCCTCCATGAACCAGGTCTTTGGAATCGGAATTCCTTCCCGCTGCGCCAAGGAGAGGGTCTCGGCCTTGTTGCAGGCTTGGAAAATCGCGTCGTGCGAGGGGAGCGGGAGGCGAACATGGGGAAGAAAATCGTCCCGATTCGCCGAGATCGGGAGCAGGCATCCCTCGGTCATCGGCAGAAGAAAATCATATCCCCCTCTTTTCATTTCATCGACCATCCAGGTGAGAAAAGCGCTCACGCTCTCCGTCGGAGAGGGATAGATCTTCCGCTGACGGCAGTAACGGGAGAATCCCCCCTTTGAAAGCAGGGAAGACTCCCCGACCACCACCTCCACCCCCTTCGCCCCCAGCGAGCGCGCCACCGCGAGAGCATGGTTTTGGGCGCCGTCGGTCACGAATACTTTCATGACAACCCCTCCAAATTGCGGATTGCGGAATGCGGACTGCGGAATAAAACCCGAATATAATAGAAAGTACTGTCATCCTGAGCGGAGCGAAGGATCTCTCTGTTCATCTTTTGTCTCTCACTCCGCATTCCGCAATCCGCAATCCGAAATGTCATTTGCGGGCTCAAACTGAACTTTGTCGTCCCGGCGGAAGACCTTCTGCCAGCCGTCTTTCAGCCATCCGAGCCAATCGGACGCGCCGATCACCTTGCACTTGAAATCGAAGAGGGTGTCATGGTCATACACCGGGATCCGTTTGAGACGATACGGGCTCTCCCCAACCAGATTGGCTCCCCAAGAGGTGGTGCAGGCGATGCGGTAGCCTGCCTCTCTCAGCGCTCCCTCCGTCTCCCCGTTCAAATCTCCATAGACCGCCGAGCCGAAGGGATAAGAAAAAGTCGTAATCGCGGTCGTCAATCGAGACTCCAATTCCTTCTTCGACTGCGCGACTTCGTCCCAGATCTCGCTGCGGCTCAGCCCGGCCAGAGAGCGGTGCGAGCCGGTGTGTGATCCGATCGTATGGCCCTGCGCTTTCATTTCGCGAAGCATCGGCCAGGTCAGCGGGAGCCAATGCTCCGGATGCTTCGCGCGATCGTCGGAAGAAGCGGCATCCCAACGCAGATGGTCGAAGGGAGCATTGCGTCCGACGGCGCCGGTAATCACGAAGAAGGTCGCCGGCAATCGATGCTTCTTTAAAATCGGGACGGCATGAAGATAATTATCTTGAAAGCCGTCATCGAATGTGATCACGACCTTCTTCCTTCGCCTCCCCAGCGCCTTCCCTCTCAGCCATCCTTCCAGTTGATCGAGGGTCACCACGTCGAGATCGCTCTTCGCCAAAAAGTTCATCTGGGCCTCAAAGGAAGCGATCGGAACATTGCAATAGGGAACCTCCCGCTCGGGCGGAAGGTTGGAGACCTTGTGATACATCAAGATCCGGACCTCCTCCCGGCTCCTGAAGAAATCGATGACAAGATAAAGCGGGTAGTAGAGGCGGACCATCCATTTGATCCCCCGCTGCAGTTTTCGTTTAAGAAGAGACCGCATTCGATGTCATCCTCATGAAAGAGGTTTGAAGCGCCATCTTGATCTGCTCTCGAAACGGGAGCGACCCCGTCGACGGGATCGAAAGGGAACCATATTGAATCGTGAACCGCCCTGCGCGAAGGGCCGCGAGCAGCGCGGCGGTCGATCGGGGGGACTCCACCACCACCGAGAGGCGTCGATCTTGGGTCCCGTTGTGAAAATCGATTCCGGCGAAGCCGTGAAAATCGGGCCGGGTCTCCCGAAGCTTTTCAAGCAGCCGCATCAGGCGGAACGGCATCCGTCCTCCCTTGTGATATCGGCTGTTCCAGATCTCCATCCCATCGAGCGCTTCGGCCGCGGGATAGATCAGATTCATCGCCGCCGGAACGGGATGCGCCCAGACCGCCACCCCTCCGGCGTCATGGATTTGGTCGATCAGCGCTTCGACCGACTTTCCATGAAGACGCTTCCGAACACCAAAGCCAAGGAGGTGGATATTTCGGCCGACGGAGAATTCGAAGCCGGGAATCACCAAGCACTCCGGATCGGAGAGACGATCGCATTCCTCCAGCCATTCCGCGATGCGCGCCGAATCAAGCCCCTCCGCATGCTCGGTCATCGCAAGGAAGTGGTAGCCCTCTCTTTTGAAGATCTCCTTGCACCGCGCCAGCGGCCATTCGGCGTCGTGAGAGTAGTTCGAATGAAGATGGAGCGCGCCGACCTGGCGCTCAGGCAGACTCATCGCCCTTCTCCTTTTTCGGGGGAATATCGGAGAAAGAAAAGAGCAGCCATCCGAGTTCATAGGGACGGCACTCGCGATCAATCATCAGCAATGACGGTTGATCGAACGCCGAGATCCAACCGGTCGGCCCGACGAAGCTCGCCACTTTGTTCAGATAGATTGCATTCGCCACAGGGGGGCGCCGACGCATCGACCGCCAAATCACCGCGTGTTCCTCATCGACAAACCGGAACCCCAAGGGATTCTCGCCGAAGAGCCACTGGAGACCTCGGTTGATCTCAAGACGATAATCTCCGGTGGAAATTTCAGAAAGCCCTTTGAGGGCGAGCGGCGCCATCCCATGTTGATGAACCGCATAGACCGGATAACGATCGACCACCTTTCCGCAAAGCGCATTGTAGTGCCAGGCCCACTCCCCGCGCTCCCCCTGGAAATCACAAATCTTCTCGGCGCAGCGCTTGGCGTGGGAGAGCGCCTCTCCATCGGAGAAATGCCTTGCATACTGCGCGAAGGCGTAGATGCCATAGACCTGTCCATCAAAGAAGCCGAGACGGCTCCGCAGCGAATAAAGCCACTTGTGGGAAACTTGGGTGGAGAAGGAGAAGAGCGAGGTCTCGGAATTGAAATTTCGTTTCAGGAGACGGTAAATCAGATGCGCCGTCTCTTCAAACCGCGCCCGCTCGCTTCCGCAGGAAACCTCCGCCGCTTCGATCATAGCGATCAGCAGCCAGGACAGCTCGGTCGTCGCATAGACTCCGTTGCCGGCCTCTTGATAAAACGGCCCGTGGAGGAGGATGGCAGAATCGATCTTCGGATCGACCTTTTGGTTCATCGCCGCCCCGGCCCAGAGGATGAGGGCGAGCGTGCCGATGTTTCGGGTCGTCGGAGCGGCCCCGATCGTCTGCCGGAGAATCATTTTGAGATCGAGCGGAACCGGCCAGCCGTTGGCGGCGGCGCGATGCAATCCGAGCAGAGAGATGGCCGTGTATCGGAGCGAAACCCCCTCCGGCGTCGGCCCTTTTTGTCCATCACGCATCGTAAAACAGAAAAGACCTTGGTCTTTCATCCACATCCGCTCCAGTCCCTTTAAAGAAAGGTGAATCAGAGGGCGGATAACCTCCTCCGACGGAGCACTGCTGGTATTTTCTCCCTTGACATCCGATGGAATATGAACGGCACTTTGTTTCATTTTGTTTAACTCCCTCTCGATTTAAAAATCTCCTCCTTTGTAAAGAGGGGGACGGATCGGAGAAGGAACAGAGTATCGAACCGGTCTGCATCGACCCCACCTTACCTCCTCGTACGCCGGCCGGGCTCGGCCAAAGGGGAGGATGTTTTTAATTAAAACGGCCTTTACCCAAAACCTCTGTTTCGAATGAAAATTCGATGCCAATAATCGAGGACCAGCAACGTCCAGATTTCCTCGTGTCGGGTATATGGATGCGCTTCTTCTTCCTGCAACATCTGCGCTACTTTCTTCTTCTGCATCACCTCCCCGATCAGCGAATCCCGTTCGGAGAAGAGCTCGCGCGCCGCCGGGAGCGCCTCCTTTCGGAACCAGACCGCCGGAATCGGAAAACCTTTCTTCGAGCGTTTGAGAATGGTCTTCGGAAGACGATGCGCCATCGTCTCACGAAGCAGCTGCTTCCCGACCCCTCCTGAAAGTTTTTGTCGAATCGGCAGGGTCGCCGCAAACTCAACCAGATGATGATCGAGGAATGGGACCCGCAGCTCCTGCGAATTGGCCATCGTCATCTTGTCGGCCTTGAGAAGAATCTGGTCGGGAAGCCATACCTTCGTGTCGAGATAGAGCATCCGGTTCAGCGGATCGAGTCCGGCGGTCTTCCGATAATACTCTTTGAGAAGAACGGCGACCGATCGGCCGCCCCCCTGGGGGGTGCGAAGCAGCTCGCGTTTGGCGGCTTCGGTAAAGATCCGCGAAACCCCCCAATAACGCTCCTCCAATGGAGAATCGATCCATTCGGCATACTTCCGCCAACGCGCCGCCCGTTGCGCCGAGAGGAGCCGCGCGAGCCCCCCGAGAAGCCACCGTGGGGTTCCTTTTTGAATCCGATCGATCAGGCGCATTTTGTGATACAAGCCGTAGCCGGCCAGAATTTCATCCGCCCCTTCTCCCGAGAGAACCACTGTCACCGACGCCTTCGCATATTGTGAGATGAAGAACAGAGGAACGCAGGAGGCGTCGGCCATTGGCTCATCGAGATACCAGACCATCTTGGGAATAAAATCGCGGAAGGCCTCCCCCTCCAGCCGAAATTCGTGGTGGTCCGTTTGGAAGTGCCGCGCGACCTCTCGCGCGTAGGTGAATTCATTCGCCTTCGGATCGTTGTACCCGACCGAAAAGGTCTGAATCGGCCGATCCCATTTCTCTTCTTTTGCAATTTCGGTCATCTCGGCCACGATGGCGCTGGAATCGAGTCCGCCTGAGAGAAAAACGCCGAGCGGCACCTCGCTCATGAGTCGCATTCGGACCGACTCTTTCAGAAGCGATTCGAATCGCTCCCGCGAATCATCTCGATCCTCTTCTTCTCGAAATTCGACATCCCAGTAGCTCTGAACCTTGACCTCCCCTTGTTTGAAAAGAAGAAAGTGTCCCGGCATCAGTTTGCAAATATCTTGAAATAGGGTCATGGGACCGGGGACGTACCGGAGCGAGAGATACGGATCGAGTCCCTCCCAGTTCACCGCGCGGGTCACCCCCGGCACCCCCAAGAGCGCCTTTACCTCCGAGGCAAAGAGGAGCGCCCCGCTTCGTCGAGTATAATAGAGCGGTTTTTTGCCGAGACGATCGCGCGCCAACAGAAGCTGCCGATGGGAGCGATCCCAAATCGCGAAGGCAAACATTCCGCGCAGACGCTGCAGGCAAGCCGGACCGAACTCTTCATACCCGTGGAGGATTACCTCGGTATCGGAACGGGTTGCAAATCGGTGTCCCCGATCGATCAGCTCTGATCGCAGCTCCAAAAAATTGTAGATCTCTCCGTTGAACACGATCCAGACCGACCCATCTTCATTGGTCATCGGTTGCTGGCCGCCGGCCCGATCGATGATCGAGAGCCGCCGATGACCGAGACCAACCCCCGGCTCCGTAAAAATCCCCCCGGCATCGGGACCCCGGTGTTGAATGAGATCGGTCATCTGTTGGAGCAGACCGCGATCAATTTCCTGTCTCGGATCTCTCTCAACCCACCCTGCAATCCCACACATCTTTCACCTCAAAAATGCAAAATCAATTGATCTCGATCCCGTGTGAAATACGTTTTCTCTCCATTCACGCGAACCTCTTCCACCCCATCGGCATAAAACGAGACCCGTCCCGAGAGCGCTCCTCGGACATGCAAGACCTCCCCCCGGTAGGAAAGCTCGAGTGAAGGAATCGGCTGCTGACTTTCAAAGAGACGTTTTCCTTCCCACAGACAGGCGCGGCCGGAGAGGGCAAAAACGCGCGCAATCTCTCCGAGATAATCCTTCCGGACAAAAAGCCGCTCCCCTTCAAAACAGACATTCGAGAGAGAGAGTCGCCTTCCCCCCGGAGCGAAGAGGAACAGATCGGTATGCGTCTCCGTGAAAATCTCAAAAGCGCTCCCCCCCTCGACGGAGGGGAAATAGAGCGATTTAAAATCGTGCCGAGCGGGGGAAGAAGATCGGTCCGGGTAGAGCACCGTGGTCAGTGAAATCGGGAGCGCTCCCTCGCTTCGAACCACCACCTGCTTCTCCGAGGGCTGCACCTGGACATCGACCCCATCGAGGTGCGTGCCGAGCGTCATGAGCCAAAGGCGTCCATCGGGGGTGGTGATGTGGAACCCGTCGGCGAGATTCCCCTCGATTCGCGCCTGCGGCATAAATGGAAGTTGCCAGTCAATATTCACCTTTCCATCGCCGGAAAAAAGATCATGGATAATCCAGTAGTCGGGCTTGATGAAGAGGACCGATCGTTTCTGTTTGCATTTCGAGGAAGATCGGTCGATAAATTGCTCCCCCTCAACATAGTCGAACTCCTCTCCCAAGAAGGTGCCGCTCCAAGGGGAAGGGGTCCCGTTCATCGAGAGAGCGGGACGAAGGGGACCCTTCGCTCCGCTTCGCCGAATGTGGATGGAAGGGTCATTTACGAAAAGACGGGCCGGCGAGACCATCGATAGGGTCATCGGGTGACTCTCGTAAGAAACGGCGCGTACCAACAAGGCATTTTCAGTCGACGGACGACTTCGCAAAAGGGCATATCCTCCTTCTTCGAAAAGGAGCGAGCCGGCGGGAGACGGAACGGTCTTCTCCTCTTCTTGATAAAATTGATACCCGGCCGGGCCGGTGAGAAAAAAAGCCTCTTCTGAGAATCCTCCTGCGAGTCGTTTCCACTCGCTTCGATTGAATATAATCGCGCCGATACCGAGGATTTTCTCAAGGGAGCGGCTCTCGACGGCGTTCAACGAGAAGAGCGGCTGCGAGCGGCCCGGCTCCAAAAGCGGGATCTGCGGCTGAAGACTTAAAAGCGCGAGCATCTTCTCGATCCGCTGCTCAACATGATCGGGAAAAGGGGCATGACGGCGGCCGATGAGGATCGCCTGAAGATAAATCCAAAGAAGATCGATCTGATCCGAAAGGAGCTTGCTTCGACAGACCCCATCTCTTCCGACCCGACGCAAGAGTTCCTTCTCCAGCATCGCGCTTCCTCGACTGCTCCATGTTCTCCCCTCGGAGGATTCCGTACAGAGCGCGCCCATCATAAAAAGAAAGAGGCCCCGATCGGGGGTCTCCTTTTTCTTTGATTCGCGGGCGGCGTAGGAGAGGAGCGCCTGCCAAAGCCGCGTCACCTCTTCCGGCGCCGCGATTTCCGCTGTGAAGCGAAGGAGCCAGACCCCTTTCCAGAGTGAAAGCCGCGCGATCTGAGAGCTTCTCCAGGAATGGCGTGAAGAGAAGATCGCATTTGCCTGAGCAAAGAGAAGATGTCGGTACGGGTCATGTCCGGTATACCAGTATCCCCTCGCCAGAGGGAGGAGTCGTTGACCGGGGAATTCAAAATGAAATGCCGGCGGATGAACGGGTTGAGCGTGTCCATTGCCATTGCTCAAGGTCGGATGACTCAACCGTGGACGCCACCACCTTTTCCAAAGGAGCCCTCCCGATCGCGACTCCTTCGCTCCCGCAAGCTGCGAGAGGATCTGGTCGGCCGCTCGGCGCGCTTCTTCCGGCCAGGCCGGAAAATGGGTTTGAATCCACGCGCGCGCCTCATCCCTTTTCAATGTTCCGGGGAAGAAGCGGGACAAGAAGGCCGATTCAATCGATGCCGCCGCCTCTGGCGTCGAGATCGGGTGCGGCATTATTTTTTTTCCAATCCATTGCTTCATCATTTCTCCTCAACCGCGCGCTCATAGACCCCTCGAAGAAGGGTCAGGTTTTCGGGATGCTCCTCTTCGGAGTTCGACATCCGTCCCATCTGAAGTGTCCGATCCATCTGCTCGATCAGGCTGTCGACGTCCCCCGGTTTAAAAAGGACCGTTCCCGGCGGCCGATATCCGACATCACTCGCGACCGTCGGCACCCCGAGGGCCAGCGCCTCACGCACCGAGATCGCATCCCCGTCGAAAAAGGTCGGGCGTATAAAGAGATCGGACCGCTCCATGAGGGAGAGACAGAGATCGTGAGGAACATTTCCGAGCAGGAAGAGAAAATCCTTCCCCCCCGCCCGTTGAATCTGAGCGCGAAGGGTCCCTTCTTCTGAACCGGACCCCATAATCATGCAACCCAAGCGGGGATATTTCCGCCGCAGCGCAACGCACGCCTCCACCAGAAGCTCGGTTCCATACTCTTTTTCCAGATAAACTGCCGACGCGATCAGGGGAGAAAAGCGTCGGCGGTAGTCGCTGAACCATTCCGGAAGCGCGCGGGCGCGCGCGCCGAGGGAAAACGCAGGAAGCATGAAGATGCGCGACGGCTTGATCTTCAGGCCAAGAAGCGTCTGTTCGATTTTTTGATTGACGGCAATCACCCGTTCCAGCGGCCAGAGCGCAGCACGGATCAGAAGTCGACGCCCGCGCCCGCCGCGGGCGACGTAATTGGGCATCAGACCGGAATGGACGGTCGCGATGTTCCGACGGCCGAAAAGAAAGCCGACCCAGGCGGTCACTCCGATCGCCAGCCAACTCTTAAAATTGTGCCCATTGGTATGAATGTGGCTCACATACCCTCGCCCGTAAAAATGGATCAACGTCTGGAGAAACCCGAAGCGGCCGGCCACCCGAATCGCCCCCGGCTTCGGCGTGGTCCCCGGCTCGATATCGAGCACGGTGCATTCCGCACCATGCTGCCGGAGGAACTCCGCCAATTGCTGCACATGCACCGAGATTCCGCCATACGGCGGCGGATAATCGCCGATCAACAAAACCTTCATCATGGAGAGACCTTCACTTGGGAGAGATCGGTTTCGATCTTCGAACCGGTCGATCGGCGCCCGCTCCCCTGCTCATCTAAGAGCCGCTCATAAAAACGCTCCGTCTCCGCGACCATCCGCTGGAGGGAGAAGGTCGTCTCGATCCGCTCCCTTCCCGCACGGCCCATCCGTTGCGCAAGGTTCCGATCGCCGAGGAGGCGAAGGATTCGATCGGCCAGGGCAACCGGATCGCGCGGCGGCACCAGGAAGCCGGTCACCCCCTCGACAATCGCCTCGCGATTGCCCCCGACATCGGTCGCTACCATCGGAAGCGAGGCCGCCATCGATTCCAAGATGGCGTTTGAAAAACCTTCCGCCAATGACGGAAGGACCGAGATCTCCATCTGAGATAAGATCTGAGGAACGTCCTCCCGCGGACCGAGAAATAAAACGTGTCGATCGATCGAGAGCGCTCGCGCGCGGGCTTCGAGAATCGCGCGGCGCCCCGCCCCCGTTCCTACCAAGATGAACTTTGCATTCGGATCGGAAGCGACCACTCGAACCGCCGCCTCCAAGAGAATCTCATGCCCCTTCACCGGCCAGAGATTCGCCACGACGACAATCGGCCGATCCTCCGGCGCCAGCGGAAGGGGGATCTTCTCCTTCGGAGGAATTGGAAATTGTTCGAGATTGACCCCGTTGTAGATCAACTCAATCTTCGCCGGATCGATCCGTTCGACCTCGATCAGCATCCTCCGCACCCCTTCCGAGTTGGCCATCACGCGGGTGATTCCGAACGAAAGGGCTCCCAGCGCCCGCCGATGCCATCGCTTCATCGTATGTCCGAGGTCGAGCCGATTCGTCACCACCACCGGCACCCGCGCCATCACTGCGGCCGGGATCCCCACCAGATGAGAGTAAAGATCCTGCGTCTGAAGAATCTTCACCCCTTCTTGACGCATGAACCGGGCCAAGCGCACGATCTCTTTGATCGAGCGGGGATAGAACAGCTTGCCACGAACCGGAAATTCCACCGCGGGAATGCCGGCCTGGTCGAGAACGGAGACGAGCTCTCCCTCTTTACGGAGGCAGCCGACCAACGGCCGGAATTTCTCCCGGTCGATTCTGCGGAGCAGATCGACCATCTGCATTTCGCCACCGCCGATCCGGAGACAATCAATCAGATGAAGCACGGTCGGTTTGGTCATCGATTCCTCTCTAAAAGTTGGACGTCGCCGGGGAGGAGCGCTCCCACCCGGCGGACCATCCGGGCGATCTCCCGCTTCTCATCAAAGGTGATCAGGTGAGACGTCAATAAGAAGATCAAATAAAAGAAACTATAGATCGGCGCCGAGATCAGCAGCACGATTCGCGGCGAGGCGGTCTCGAAGCTTTTGACAAAAAGAACCGGAATGCCGCAGAAGAGGGAGAAAATAGCGATGCTGAAGAGATCCCGCCACGGGAGCAGCCGCTTTAACGGGAGCGGAATCAGCCGCGAGATTTTCCAGAGCATCACCATCTTCGCCACCGCCAGCACCACGATTAATGTGATCACCCCCCCGACCAGCCCAAACCAAGACAGGAAGGGAAAAATCAGCAACAGGGTCAACACCAACTTGAGGAAGGTATTCTTCAGGATAAAATGGGTCTCCCCATAGGCGCGCAGGACCGCTTCGGTCAAAAGGATCGCGGTCAACAATGAGAGCAGCGCCACCCGAAGGAGCGGGATGCTCGAAAGATAGGTCGGCGTGAAGAGAAAGACAACCAGTTCGCGCGCCACCAATTGCAAAAAGACGAAGACCGGAAAGAAGACCATCGCCAACTTCCGGGTAATATCAAACCAGAGGGAGATAATCTCTTCTCGGGTCGCCCGCTGCCGCAGCGTCGCCATTCGGACGATCATCAGTTGCGACATCGGGGTGTAAATCAGCTCCACGATCGGGAGTTGGAACATCCCGACCGAATAGACGGCGAAAACGGCGGCGCTGTAAGAATAGGCGACGACATACTGGTGAAACTTGTCCTGGGTCACCTGCAGAATAACCGCCAATCCGAATGGAACCGCATAGGCCATCTGCTGCCGAAAGGCCGGCCATTGAAGATCGCGCAGCGACAGCCGATAACGCCGGACGACATAGATCAGCACAAAACAAAATCGAATCGAGGCGAAGAGGTTCATCCCCCAGAGCATGTCGGTCAACCGATGGCTCCAGATCAGCGGGATCAGCATGCCGGCGGTCTTCGCCGCCTCGGAGAGAACACCGAGCACCGACGCTTGGACGATCTCCTGCGAAGCGATCAACAAGGCTTCAAAAAAAGCGGAAGAGAGCATCAGAAAAATAAAAAGCCCCATGAGGAAGAGGTAAGGGGTCAGGTCGGGATTGTTCAGGTAGAGACCGATCTGCTTTCCGAAAAAAAAGAGGAAGAGAAGGGCGATGAGTCCGGTGGTCTGCAGAAAGAGAAACGCCTGAACCAGATAGGTTTTGATCCGCTCGGGTTCCTTTGGAATAAAGTAGTAGAGGCTTTGAATCATTCCGAACGGAAGGATCATAAAGAGGCTGGAATAAATCAGGAAGATCTGCTTATAAGTCCCATACTCGGTCGGATCCAAGTGGCGGGCCAGAACGATGGGGATCATCAGCGTGAAGACCGACCCCAGACTCCGCCCGAAAATCAATGTCAGCGCCTGTTTGTTGATGGAAACGGGCTGAACAGCCCCTTCTCGAGAAGAGCCCGGAGCGGGGCGCCGTCTTCCGGATTCCTCTGGGTCTGCTTTCAAAATTTCTCTTTGCCGGGGGGGCTTCATTTCATTCTCCCTGCGCCGTTCTATTCCCGGTTCTCATCGTGCAAATGGCGACGGCCAAGCCGGCGAAGAGATAAGGGGGCCAGCTGTACTGGACCCCGAGCGTCAAGCTGCAAGTCAGGAAGCCCCAAAGGGCAACCTCCACACCGCGGGCGTAAAGCGATGCTCTTCGCGCCTCTTCGTTCATCTCGGTGGTCGAAGAGGCATCCGCGGATGCGGCGATCCCCGCCGGAGAGACGCGTCGAATGAGGGGGGGCGATGCCGGGCGCGCCGGCCGGCTCACCTTTTGTATTCTCCTTAAAGCGGCGCCGATGAAAATACAAAACGCCGCCAATCCGAGGAGCCCCTCCTCTCCCATCACCGCCACAAAGGTATTGTGCGGCGCCCGCCAGAGGGTGCCCGCCTCGGGCGGGGCATAAATCGGCCAGCCAAAAACAAAACAGCCGATCCCCACCCCCAGCAGCGGACGATCTCGAACGATCGAAAATCCGACGTTCCAGGCGTAGATCCGTCCCATGGCAGAGGGGTCTTGGCGAAAATTTAAAATTGTTTCGACCCGCTCCCAAAAATGGGCCGGCGCGGCGGCAAGAACCGCGATGAAGAGGATCGCCGCCAGAGAGAAATGGCGCACTCGGTTCTCCGAGCGGAGGATCTGGAAGAAAATAATCGCCATCACCCCGACCCAGGCGCCCCGTGAATAGGTCACATAGATCGCCGCCAAGAAGACAACCAGAAGCCCCGAGATGAAGATCTTTTTGATACGGACTCGCTCGGCCTCTAGAAGGGCCAGACCGATCGGAAGTAATACCACCAAGTTATAGGCAAGATCGTTCGGGTCTTCATAGATGCCGATCCAGGAGGCGCGATAATCCCCGCTCAAGTTGATCTTCAAGACATAGTGCGTCAACGTGCCGAGCGCCAGGATCGCGCCGCCCCACAACATCACCCAGAAGAACGTTCGGATTTGATCGAGCCGGTCCAGAAGATGAATCATTAAGAAATAGACGAGAACCACTTTTAAAAAATCGAGAAAGGCGCTGAGCGCCAATACGCTCCAGAGCGCGGTCACGATCGAAAATCCGCAGACGGCCGCAAAGGCGATCAGCCAGAGCGAGGGGGGATCGGTGAACCGCCACGCCTGCCCCCTCGCCCGCATGGCGAAGAAAAGGAAAAGAAAGGAGATGACCGCCACCGCTTTGGCGATCGGCAAATTCTCAAGCGGCGGGTAGAGCGTCCCCGGCGTCAGGTAGATGAGAGCGACAAATAAGAGAAGGGCGCCGTATGCGATCCGCTTTTGTCGCGATGCGCTCGGCGCCGGAAGCACCGCCCTCTTTCCTTCCGGGAAGGATTCCGCTTCGCGCGTTGAAATCTCCGCCGGCCTCTTCCAGCCCAAATGGATCTTGGGTCGATCTGAATAGCCGCTTGAAAGCCGACTTCGATAAGTTCCCATTATTTCCACGCTTCTTCTCCTTCAGGAACAGCTGTCCATCTCAGCGCTAAGTGCGAGGGAACATCGTTGAGAGGGGCGACTCCTTCAGATTCGACTCCCGACGCACCGACCGACTCTGGAGGATCTGGACGATGCGCCGGGCCGCCTGTCCATCCCACAACGCCGGGATCTTCCCCTTTTTTCCGCGCTCCTCCAAAATATCATCGACCGCCGCGAGGACCCGGTCGGGATCGGTCCCGGTCAGCAGGTTGGTTCCCTCGGTGAGGGTCACCGGCCGCTCTGTGTTCTCCCGAAGGGTCAGACAGGGGATGCCGAGCGCGGTGGTCTCCTCCTGAATTCCTCCGGAATCGGTGAGAACCATTTTGGAATCCCGCATCAGCCGGATGAAATCGAGATAGCCGACCGGCTCGCAGAGGGTGACGTTCCGAAGGTCGCCGAGGGTCGACGCCAGCCCGAACTCCTCCATCCTTCCTCGGGTCCGCGGATGAATCGGAAAGACGACCCGAATCCGCTTTTCCACCTTCGATACAATCGAGACGATTCGGTCCATCCCTTCCCGCGTATCGACATTCGAAGGGCGATGAAGGGTCATCAATGCATACCGTTGCGGGGAGAGATTCATCCGATCGAGAATCGTCGAGCGCTCCGCCTCCCTCGCATGATGGAGGAGGGAGTCGATCATGAGATTTCCGACCCAGAAGATTCGCTCCTTCTCAAACCCTTCGCTCAACAGATTTTGGACCGCACCCTCTTCCGTCGCGAAGAGAAGATCGGAGAGTCGGTCGGTCAGGACCCGGTTGGTCTCTTCGGGCATCGCCCGGTCAAAGCTGCGGAGTCCCGCCTCCACATGCGCAACCGGAATCCCCATCTTCTCCGCCGCCAATGCGGTCGCCAGGGTCGAGTTGACATCGCCGACCACCACCACCCGATCGGGCTTTTTCCAGAGGAGGACCTCTTCGAACCGCTGCATGATCTCCGCGATCTGTCGAACCGCCGTTCCGGAGCCGACGCCGAGATTCACATCGGGCTGCGGCAGGTGAAGCTCTTCGAAAAAAACCTGAGAAAGCTTCTCGTCGTAATGTTGCCCGGTATGAACCAGGGTGGTCTCAAATGTATCGCTCCACTCTTCTTTCATCTGTCTGACCAGAGGGGCCATTTTCACAAAGTTCGGCCTCGCACCGACGACGCAAACAAGTCGAATCATTGCTTCTCCTAAAAAGTTCCCCTCTCCTCCCTCGTTCTAAAAAGCCCTTTGATCTGCGATGTCACCATCGCCTTGGAACAATCGGAAGACCATCCGAGCGCGCTGTTTTCCCAAAGGAGCTCCCGGCCGAGGAGAAAGAGATTCCCTCCGATTTTATTCACCGCATGGGCGGTGGTGCAGGCGGAGCGATAACCGCAGGCGCGCGCCGTCTCGACGACGAACAGATTGGCTCTTCCGTCGGGATAGGCCAAATGATCGATCCTCCGCCGAAGCCGCGCCTCCAGGGCCGCCTTGGAGAGGCGAAGCTCGTTCAAAACCGTCTCCGAGTCGACCTGCGTCAGAAGAGAGTGACTGGCAGTATGGGAGCCGAAGGTCATTCCCCCCGCCGCCATCGCTTCGACCCCCTCCCAATCGACAATCGCCGCGTCGGAAGGAAAATCGGTTTCGGCGACATCGAGCTTCTCCTGAAGCAGATTCATCAGCGCATCCAACTCCGATTTCGAGCAGATCTCCAGCAGGCGCCGCATCACCTCCAACGGAGAGTCCTGGGCAATCGGACCGTCGGGGTGGACCGGAACACCCCGCTGAAGGAGCAGGCTCGCGATCGGGAGTCCGGTCTGCATCGCCCTTCGGATTAAATAAAAGAGCCGGTCATGGTCGAAAAGACGCGACGTGCTGACATAGTCGGTGCAGAGGTAGAAAACCGCCGGAACCCCCTTTCGCTTCAAAATCGGATAGGCATGATCGTAAATCCCCCGGTATCCATCGTCGAAGGTCACCACGACGCTGTCGCGCTTGAGATGGATTTTCCCCTCCAAAAAATCGACCGCCTGATCGATCGAAAGAAAGTCGAACTGCGTGGCGATTTGGTCGATCTCTTTCTCGAAGAGCGACCTGGAAATCAACTGCTGCGGCATCATCCCCGCATCGATCGCCTTCCCCGTCTCCTCCACCACGGCGTGATAGCCGACGATGAAAAGACGATGCTGCGCCGGGCAACGATCCCGAAATTGGATATACAAATCGAGTAATCCGCTGTAATAAGCCCCTCCGGCCAGCGCCGACTTCATCAGCCGCCGATAACCGGAAGGCCGCGGATCAAAGAGGATCGGGGGGGAATCGTTTTTCTTCGAATTCAACAATTTCATTTTTCCATCCCCGCGCGGCCCTCTCCCCTTCTCCGCTCGACCCAGGCGGTCGGGAGGAGCCGCTTCGCCAGGCGCCGGGCCGAACGGGATGCTTGGGAGAAGAACAGGTAAAGATTGTTTTTCAAAGTAGGAGGAGAAAGGGTGAGGTGCCATGTGTGCCTCTGAGCGGAAGCCCAGTGCGATTTATACTCTTCCGGTCCCCTCAGAAAATCGAACTCGCTCCAGCCCTGTTCGATGGCGGTCTGGATGCACTTCGCCATGAGCACCAAACCGACGCTCTTCTCCTTCCAAGCCGGATCGAAGCCGGCCTGATAGTAGAAGAATCGCCGTCCGACCAGAAAACCGTAAAGGGCTGCGACCGTTTCTTCATCGACTTTTAGAAAGAAGAGCCGCGCCATCCCTTTTTGAAAGAGCGCCTCGGCGGTCTCCCGATGAAAAGGAAGTTTGACCTCGTTCACAAACGCGTCCGATCCCCCGCGATCGCCCCAACGCTTTTGATGGAGGGCGATCAAACGCTCCAAGCCCGATCGGCCTTCATCGAGAGTCTCGATCATGGTGAACGCCACCCGGTGCTCTTTTTCGAGGTTCCGGATTTTACGGCGGACCGTATAGCGCATGCTGGAACTGAGCCGGTTGAGAAAGGCCTCCCAGGTCGGCGCCAGCATCAGATAGGGGCAGACCTCTCCCTCCTGCTGTCGCACACGCCACCCCTGCTCGGAAAGGCGGCGAAACCGGGGGGCGTGGGGAGAGAGCTCGGCCAGATGTCGGAGGGCGATCAGATCGAAATCGCGCCGACCCGTCAACCAGACCTGAACGACCGCCTCCGCAACGGCCTCCTCACATCCCTGTTGCGAGAGGAGATCGAGGTGATCCGATCCGACCGCTTCATCTCCGAGCAGTGAGAGGGCGCGACGCGAGAGCCCGCCCAGGCGAATCTCTTTTTCATAGAAAGGGGCGATCCCGATCAATTCTCCGTCGCGATGGATGAAGAGAAGATGGAGTTTTCTGCCGGCGCCGAAATGACGCCACCAGGCTGCGGCCCACTCCCACGTCAAGAAGGGATTCTGCGCCGACGCGCGGGCGAAAAGCCGCTCCCAACGCTCCTTCGATTCAAAAAGTCCCTCCTCGCTGCAAACCTGTTCCACCGTGATCGATCGATCGTTATCCATCACTTCGATCGTGCTCTTTTGAAGCGGCGAAACGGTCGAGGATGCAATTTCCTTTGAAATCATCGAATCACCTCTTTCACGGCTTCAATCATGTAGTCAAGATGGCCCTGATGGAGCCCTTGATGAATCGGCAGCTCAAGAAGATGGGCCCGCACAGATTCGATTTCGCCGTAGATCCCCTTCGGCATGGAGGGGTGAGCAATTCCCCAGAAGTTCACCGACTCGACCCCGCGCGCTAGGAGATCCCGGCAGACCTGCTCCTTGTCCTCCACCAAGATCGGGAAAAAGAGGGGGCAGACACCCGGCGGCAGCGACTTGAAGAGAAACCGATCGCTGCAATCGAGCCGATTGAGAACGTAATTGAAGTTCTCCCGTCGCCTGGAGATCACCTCGGCGGCGTCAATCGTCTGGAGAATTCCTTTCGAGAGGGCCGACATTCCCCAATCGACCTTGTCGACATTGAACTCCATGTTGGCGACACTGGTCCGATGGACCTTTCCCATCTTCAGCAGCGTCGCGGCCGACTTCCGCGAAACGTCATGGAGGAGCGCGCCGGTGACCGGATAAGACATCTTGAATCGGTTCATCATTCCACCGGCCAGATGACTCAAGGTGGAGACGAGCGGCGGACCGGTCCGGGGAGCGGGCAGCGGTCGATCGCTCCGGTTGACGACCAATCCTCCTCCATTCGGAAGGGGAAGGCTCTTGTGAAAAGAGAAGATGCTGAAGTCGCCGAAGGAGCCCACCGGCTTGCCGTCGATCTCGCTGAAAAGCGAGAGGGCGCAATCTTCGACCAGCAGGAGCCCCTTCCGCCTGGAAAGGCGGACGATCTCCTCCGTCGGATGAGGAAACCCAAGATAGTAGATGAGATAAATCATCCCGGTCTCGGGGGTGATTTTCTTCTCCAGATCGTCCAGATCAATTTGAAGGTGGGAATCGATTCGATAGAAATCGATCCGCCCTCCGGCCTGTAAAATCGCTTCCACCTCCACCCCATGATGATAGGCCGGAACCAAGATGCGACGGCCCGTACTGAGGCCGGCCTGTTTCATCCCGTGCCAGACGGCATTGCGTCCGAAATAGTAGTCGCAGTAGCGAGGATGATTAAATGGAAACGGCAACGCCCCGGGCCGGCGCTTCAAGGAAACGGGCTCCAACGCCGGGAGAACTGGGATGAAGTATTCTTTTGAGCGAAATTTCGGTTTGGTCATCCCTGCCGGATTCATGCGGCCTCCTTCTTCACCGGTTCGAGCGATTCTGGTTCAGGAGACAATGCGGATGGAGGCTTCGTGGAGAGCGGCTCATTCGCAAGGAGCCGCTTTTGAAGCCGACTCACCCATCCGATCTTTTTCAAATAAGGGAAGAGCCTGAATTTGATTTGATAAATGAATTGGGGAATCATGCCGGGCTGGAAGAGATAAAGCCAAACGTGCGATCGGGTCCCCTTCGCCCAGTCCTCTTTCCAGCTCATCATCGGACCGAGGAAGTCGAGCTCCACCAGTTTTTCATCGAAGGCGGACATCAGAATTTCCTGGTGAAGGAGGATCCCGGGAGAGTATCGCGCGTAGGCGGGATCATATCCTAGCTTCAGATAATAAAGCTTCCGTTCATAGACCAGCGCGAAATAAAAGGCGATCGGCTGATCGTTCAATTTTAAGAAATAAAGTCGAAGCCAACCCCGTTCCGCCGCCATCAATGCCCATTCCTGGTAGAAGTCGGCCCATTCCTTATTTTCTCCAATGGCGGTTCCGGCCAATCCCTTCCAGGCCATCGCCTCGATTCGAAATCCCTCGTGAAGCGCATCGACCAGACGCGCCCGCCCCCCGGCGCTCTCCTCTCCCGTGATGCAAACGACTTCGATCTTTCCCTGCTCTTCGAGTTGTCGTCGGCGGCGCCGCAGATTGCGGCGAAGGTGTCCGGAGATGGAGTCGTAATAGTCTAACCACCTCCCCTCGATCGGAATGATCGGCGTCTCCAGCGCGGGGCGCAGGCCGATCTTCTGTTTCAGCCGCGGGGCGGCGGAGAGAAGAAGCGCGACGGCCGGCGAATCGGCCGGAAGATCCTGAAGTTCCAACAGATCGACGCGGGGCCGCTTATGCACCAAATAGCTTGCCAGCGCCTCCATCATCCCGGCACGCGCCTCATCCGACAGAGCGCCGATGATAAAGTCGAATCGGCAGGAATGGTCGTTCGACATCGACCGCCAGATGCGACAGGGAATCCCCACCCGAACGCTCCGCTCTTCCATAAAGGGAGCAATCGCCGCCAATGCGCCGTCGGCCGATCGGATGGCGAGGACGACGAGCCGTCGTCGGCCGCCAAACGCTTTCCACCAGACCCGGAACCATTCGTGCCGAAGAAAAGGGGCGTTCATCGCCCCCTCGGCCAAAAGGGCATTCCACTCCTTTTCCAAGGCGAGGAAGGCATTGTAATCGGAGATCTCTTCGATGAGATAATTCAAGGAAGTCCTTTCTTGAAAACACGTGAGGCGTTAGGCGTGAGGCGTATGGGGTAAAGGCAAAGGATTAAATTTTTTGATCTTACGCCTCACGTCCCCTTCTTTGTCGCCTCACGGTATGTTAAGCTGCTTTCCTCGCCGACTCTGTCGATTGCACCGGCATGCCAATCGGTTCGACGACCCCCTCCCAAACCGCTTCCTCGGAGGAGCGGACCCAGACATTCTTCCGGTTTCGAAGAAAGGCGTAGAGGCCGACCACCGCCGCCCAATTCATCGCAACGAAGGTGTAAGGGAATTGAAACATTCCTCGAAGCAGGCGGCCGGCGGTTTTCATCGGGGAGGTCGCGCTCTCCCTATCATCCCGAATAGGGATGACCATGCCGTGTTTCACCAGTATCCCCTTTTCTTCATGAGGCGACCGACGATGTTGTTTTCGGATGAGCTTTCCCATGCGACATTCCTCCCAATAAAGCCAGACCATACCAGGCGACCTGCAACCAGAAAAAAATGAAGTAGATCCCCTGCATCAAAAAAAGATTCGAGAACAGCAGCAACACCAGCATAAAGGGGACGATCAGCCGGGCCACCTTGTGCGAGAAGTACTGAAAGAAGACCCGGTTCCGCCTCCAGGACCAAAGGGTGTTGATTTCCCAGAGAAGCTGGTAGTTGCCGGAGAGTGTTCGAACCTTGCGGACAAATTCGCTTCCGGTCCGTTTGGCGATGAAATCATACGCCAGCGCCTTCGGCTCGAAGACGGTCCGATATCCTTTGAAAACAGCCTGCATCGGGATAAGAACGTCATCCAGAATCGTCTCAGCGGGAATCGGATCGTAGAGCGCTTTGCGGATCGCATAGATTGCGCCGGTCGCTCCCAACATGGAATCGACATCACTCTCCATTTTTCGAAGCCACTTCTCATACCGCCAGTACAATCCGACGCCGACCGCTCCGTCCCCTCCCGGCCGATCCATCAAGATCAACTCTCCGCTGACCGCGCCGATGCGCTCATCGGCAAAATTGGAGACCAACGCTTTGACGGCATTCCGGTCGAGCCATTGCCGCGCGTCGGTAAAGAGAAGAATCTCTCCGCGGGCGTGGGCGGCCGCCCGATTGAGCGCCGCCGCTTTTCCGACATGCGCCGGCGCCGTCAGAAGCAGGAGAGGGGGTCCGTTCGGGTGACGCGCTTGCCAGCGGTTCACCTTCATTTCTGTTTCATCGGTGGAGCCGTCCGAGGAGACAATGATCTCCAAACGAGAAGCGGGATAATCAAGATCGAAGAGATTTTTCAGTTTCCCCTCGATGACCCTCTCCTCGTTATAGACGGCGACGATCACCGAAACCGACGGAAGGATCTCTTCCTTTCGAACCCGCTTTTTCCCAAGCGAGCGCCAAGCGGATAAAACCAGCGGATAACCGATGTAGGTATACAAAATCACGAAAAACGAGAGCCAAAAAATAAATTTAAATGAACTCACTTCACCTTCCTTTATTGTAAAAGAGAAGCGGGGATGTACGCTGTGAGGCCCCTTACTCCACGGTAACACTCTTGGCCAAATTTCTCGGCTGATCGACATCACACCCCTTTTGAAGCGCGATGTAATAGGCCAGAAGCTGCAAGGGAATGGTCATCAACACGGGGGTCAAAAACGTGTCATTTTTGGGGAGGTAGATCACGTGGTGGGCTTGGGTGGCGACGCGCTCATCCCCCACCTGCGCCAGTGCGATAATTCTTCCCCCACGGGCCCGGACCTCTTCGATGTTTCCGAGGACCTTTTCGTAAACGGCATCTTGCGGTGCGAGAAAGACCACCGGCATCTCTCGATCGATCAACGCGATCGGTCCGTGCTTCATCTCTCCGGCGGGATATCCTTCCGCATGGATATAGGAGATCTCCTTCAACTTGAGCGCTCCCTCCAAGGCGATCGGATGATGAATTCCCCGCCCCATGAAGAGGAAATCGCGTTTTTGATAATACTCCTCCGCCAAGGCGCGGATCTCTTCCCCCTTCTGAAGGATCTCCTGAATCTGTTTGGCGAGCATTGAAAGCCGGTTCTTTCGCTCTTCGGAGGACGAAATCGGCATCCCGCGCATCTCCGCGAGGACGCTCGCCAATTGGTAGAAAGCGACCAACTGAGAGGTAAATGCCTTGGTCGAAGCGACCCCGATCTCAGGGCCGGCGTGGGTATAGAAGACCGTCTCGGCAATGCGGGTCATGCTGCTTCCCGCCACATTGCAGATGGTCCAAACGGCGCTCTTCTTTTCCGAGGCCAACTGCAGCGCCGCCAGCGTATCGGCGGTCTCTCCCGACTGACTGATCCCGATCGTCAGGGTCTTCTCATCGAGAATCGGCTCCCGGTACCGAAATTCGGAAGCGATATCGACCTCGACCCTCAATCCGGTCATCTTCTCGATCATCCGCTTTCCCACCAGCGCCGCATGCCAAGAGGTGCCGCACGCGACGAGATAAATCTGAGAAACGGCGCCGGCCCCCATGAAGCGGCGCTCGGGGGGTGCCCCCTGAAAAAGGGCATCCCGCTGCGCCATTTCTAAGATCACATCGGGCTGCTCATAAATCTCTTTCAACATGAAGTGGGAGAACCGCCCCTTCTCCACCCGCTGCGCGTCCCATGCGATCCGCTGAATCTCTTTCTGAACCGGATTCCCGGAGACGGAATGGAAAACCTGGACCCCCTCGGGGAGAACGACCGCAAGCTCCCCCTCTTCGAGCCAGAAAATATCGCGCGTGTAGAAAATTAGCGCCGGAATATCGGACGCGACAAACTGCTCTCCCCGACCGACGCCGATCACCAGCGGACTTCCCCGACGCACCGCCACGATCTGCTCCGGAAAGAGCGCGCTCATCACCTCGATGGCAAAGCTCCCCTCCAGATCCAACGAGGCCTTGCGGGTCGCCTCGACGAGATCGCCTTCAAAGTATTTCTCGACCAGGTGGACAATCACCTCGGTGTCGGTTTCGGAGACGAATCGATGCCCTTCCCCTTGCAACTGTTTTTTCAGGACGGCATTGTTCTCGATGATGCCATTGTGAACAACCGAAAAACGTCCGGAGCAATCGACGTGCGGATGCGCGTTTCGCACACTCGGCTCCCCATGCGTCGCCCAGCGCGTGTGGCCGATGCCTGCCCCGGCCGCAACAGAGACCTTCTCCTCCGCCAGCCGCTTCTCCAGCTGAACCAGCTTTCCCACCTCTTTCTGGACAGCCATCGCCCCTTCGTTAAAGA
>Ga0070739_10000604_pt1 | contig 66059 bp, 72 predicted proteins | sample Coa_R1_7_FD_66445 | JGI IMG/M metagenome (GOLD analysis project Ga0070739, IMG submission 66445) | Surface soil microbial communities from Centralia Pennsylvania, which are recovering from an underground coalmine fire - Coalmine... | ecosystem: Environmental > Terrestrial > Soil > Unclassified ...
GGGCGAGCGCACTCCAGCGCCAGGTCGGCCGCGTCGAAGGCGATGGTCCAGAGCTCCTCGATTCGCTCCAGCGGCTTGCACATCGCCCATCGGCTGGGTCGTTAGAGCTCGAGCCCGATGCGACGCGCGAACAGGCTGTGCAGGGCCTCGGTCTCGTGTCGATCCCGTGCCTCGTCGAGCCGCTCTCGCAGCTCGAGCAGATAGCCGGCGAGGTCCGCGCGGTTGAGGTCGATGCGGAGGCGCTCGATGACGCAGCCTCCTTCGACGACTGCGCCTCCGGCTTCCCAGAAGGCGCAGCGCTCACGGGGACACGGCTCGTCGACGCCCTGCGCGGCGAGGCGAAGCGTGCAGGTGGGCGACTCCTGTGTGTGCATGGAGGGAGTGTGCGCGGCCGCCGGATCGTGTTCATCGGGGCGGGCGGGTATCGGCGCTGCGGGCTTCTACGGAACGTGAGAGGGCGGCTTTCGCCGCCCTCTCACGCCGTCGCTGGCCGGCCGTCGCTCAGCGGATGGTGAGCTCGAGGTGGTTGTCGTCGGGCGCTTGGCCGACCATCGTGATCCGGTAGAGGCCACGGCCGAGCAGGATCGACTTGCCGACCTTCACCCGCTGGGTGCCCTTGCTGGAGCGCACCTTGAGGGTTGCCTCGTCGTAGTTGGCGAGCCGGATCGGGCCCGTGACCGCGGCGGTGGTCTTGAACTTGCCGCCGATCGAGAACCAGTGGCAGCCGGGGTCATGCATGACGACGTCGAGCGTCTTCGCCTTGGCAGTGTGGCTCGCGGCTGCGGGTGCCACACCCACACCGATGCAGAGCGCGACCGCGGCGATCAGTGAGAGCGCGGAGAGCTTCATGGCGACTCCTTCGGAAGAACGAATCTGATGCGGTGCATGACCGGCATCCTCGGCGGCGGCCTCTGCTGCGGAATCCGTGGAACCGCGCGTTCTACCGCGTACTTCTCCGCAGTTCTCGTTCGAGGAGCTGCCGCGCCGCGCGGGCGGCGACGACGTCCTCGCGCGCCGCGACGACGTGGGTCGCAAAGGGGCCGAGCAGGGCGAGTTGCTCGACGATCCGGTCGCGTACCGGCTCGGCGTGCTCGCCGATCCCGCCCGTGAAGACGAGCGCGTCGAGGCCGCCGATCGCCGTCGCCATCGCCGTGACCGCCTGTGCGGTCCGGTAGGCGAGGATCTCGAGCGCGAGCCGCGCCGCCGGCTCGTCCGAGCGGAGGAGCGTTTCGACGTCGTCGGTGCCGGCGAGCCCGACGAGCCCGGATTCGCGCTCCAGTGCCTCCTCGAGCTCCTCGACCGTGACGCCGGAGTGGAGGAGGTAGAGCAGCGCGCCGGGATCGACGCTGCCGGCGCGGGTTCCCATCGGGACTCCTTCGAGCGGCGTGAAGCCCATCGTCGTATCGACGGAGCGCCCGTCGAGGACGGCGGTAACGGAGCAGCCGCCGCCGAGGTGACACACGACGAGCCGCGAGGCCGGCACCTGCTCGGCCGCCCAGGCGACCGAGAGGCCGTGGAAGCCGTAGCGGCGGATCCCGCGTGCACGGAAGCGCTCCGGCAGCGGGTACGTGCTCGCCCGCTCGGGCAGCGTGCGGTGGAAGGCGGTGTCGAAGACGCCGACCTGCGGGAGCGAGGGCAGCAGCTCGCGCGCCTGCCGGAGCGCGTCCAGCGCGGGTGTCATGTGGAGCGGCGCCAGCTCGACGAGCGCTCGCAGCTCTGCCGCGACGGCGTCGTCGACGAGGGTCGGCTCGTGGAAACGGTCGCCGCCGTGGACGATCCGGTGCGCGACGGCGGCGACGTCCGTCACGTCGCTCAAGGACGCGATCGCTTCTGAGCGCCCGTTCTCGTCGACGACGCTGAGCTTGAGGCTGGTGGAGCCGGCGTTGACGACGAGCACGTCGCCGGTCAGTGGGTCCACGTCCAGTCGCGCACCTCCGGCGCGTCGTCGCCGTGCTCGCGCGTGTACGCGCGCGCGGTCAATCGTCGTTCTTCCATCTGCTCGCGCAGGTGGGCGGCGCGGTCGGCGAGACCGGGGACGCGGTCGATCACGTCGATCACGAGGTGGAAGCGGTCGAGGTCGTTCAACATCACCATGTCGAACGGCGTCGTGGTCGCCCCTTCCTCCTTGTAGCCGCGCACGTGCAGGTTGACGTGGTTGGTGCGCCGGTAGGTGAGGCGGTGGATCAGCCAGGGGTAGCCGTGGTAGGCGAAGACGACCGGCCGCGTGTGCGTGAAGAGCGAGTCGAACTCGGCGTCGGAGAGGCCGTGTGGATGCTCGGTGTCGGGCTGGAGGCGCATCAGGTCGACGACGTTGACGACTCGCACCTTCAGGTCGGGCAGTTGCTCGCGGAGGATCGAGACGGCGGCGAGCGTCTCGAGGGTGGGGATGTCGCCGCAGCAGCCCATCACGACGTCCGGCTCGCCGCCCTCGTCGTTGGAGGCCCAGTCCCAGATGCCGATCCCGCGGGTGCAGTGAATGATCGCGTCGTCGATCGAGAGGTAGTCGAGCGCCGGCTGCTTGCCGGCGACGATCACGTTCACGTAGTGGCGCGAGCGGAGGCAGTGGTCGGCCACGGAGAGGAGGCAGTTCGCGTCCGGGGGGAGGTAGACGCGGATGATCTCCGCCTTCTTGTTGACGACGTGGTCGATGAAGCCAGGGTCCTGGTGCGAGAAGCCGTTGTGGTCCTGCCGCCAGACGTGCGAGCTGAGCAGGTAGTTGAGCGAGGCGATCGGCTGCCGCCAGGCGATGTTCCGCGTCACCTTCAGCCACTTGGCGTGCTGGTTGAACATCGAGTCGACGATGTGGATGAAGGCCTCGTAGCAGTTGAAGAGGCCGTGCCTGCCGGTGAGCAGGTAGCCCTCGAGCCAGCCCTGGCACTGGTGCTCGGACAGCACCTCCATGACGCGCCCGTCGGGTGCGAGGTCCTCGTCGGTCGGCTCGACCTCCGCGTCCCAGGCGCGGTTCGTCACCGCGAACACCTCGCCGAGCCGGTTCGACGCCGTCTCGTCGGGTCCGAAGAGTCGGAAGTTCGTCGGGTTGCGCACGATCACGTCGCGCAGGAAGCCGCCGAGCACCCGTGTCGCCTCGCTGAAGGTCGTCGCCGGCTTCGCGACCTCGACGGCGTAGTCGCGGAAGGCGGGCAGGACCAGCTCCTGCAGCAGCGTGCCGCCGTTCGCGTGCGGGTTGGCGCTCATCCGCCGTTCTCCGTCGGGCGCGAGCGCGCGCAGCTCCGGCCGCAGCCGGCCCGCTTCGTCGAACAGCTCCTCGGGTCGGTAACTGAGCATCCACTGCTCGAGGATCGTGCGGTGGCCGGCGTTGTCGCGTGCGGCGAGCACCGGCACCTGATGCGAGCGCCACGTCCCCTCGACCTGCAAGCCGTCGACCTCGCGCGGACCGGTCCAGCCTTTCGGCGTGCGCAGCACGATCATCGGCCAGCGCAGCCGCTCCGTGCGGCCGCCGCCGCGCGCCGCGTGCTGGATGGCGGCGATCCCGTCGACCGCTTCGCCGAGCGCGGCGGCGAAGCGCCGGTGCGCGTGCGCCGGAGGCTCGTCGAGCTCGCTCGTCACATACAGCGGCCGCCAGCCATAGCCCTGGAGGAGCGCCGCCAGATCGTCCTCCGAGATGCGCGCGAGCACCGTCGGATTGGCGATCTTGTAGCCGTTCAGGTGGAGGATCGGCAGCACGGCGCCGTCGGTCTGCGGGTCGAGAAACTTGTTGGAGTGCCAGCTCGTCGCCAGCGGTCCGGTCTCGGCCTCGCCGTCGCCGACGACGCAGGCGACGATCAGCTCGGGGTTGTCGAAGGCGGCGCCGAAGGCGTGCGAGAGCGCATAGCCGAGCTCGCCACCTTCGTGGATCGAGCCGGGCGTCTCCGGCGCGACGTGCGACGGGATGCCGCCGGGGAACGAGAACTGACGGAAGAGCGCGCGCAGTCCGTCCTCGTCCTCGGTGATGTGGGGGTAGAGCTCGGAGTACGTGCCTTCGAGGTAGGCGTTCGCGACCAGACCCGGCCCGCCGTGGCCGGGGCCGGTGACGTAGATCATCGAGAGGTCGCGCGCCTTGATCGCCCGGTTCAGGTGCGCGTAGACGAAGTTCAGTCCCGGCGTGGTGCCGAAGTGGCCGAGCAGGCGCGGCTTGATCTGCTCCGCTGCGAGCGGCTCGCGCAGGAGCGGGTTGTCGAGCAGGTAGATCTGCCCGACGGAGAGGTAGTTCGCGGCGCGCCAGTAGGCGTCGATCAGGTCCAGCTCGCGCTCGGCGAGCGGCGCGGCGGTCACGTCCGCGCCTTGTCGAAGATGACGAGCACGCTGAGCTCCTCGTAGCCGGTGAAGCGGTGCTCGGCGCCGGCCGGGACGAACACTGCGTTGCCCGGGTGCAGCTCGACCGGAGTGCCGTCGACGTCGAGCGTGCCGTGACCATCGAGGACGACGTAGACCTCGTCGTCTGCGTGCGGCTGCTGTCGATCTGGCTCGGGCGCGACGAGCACGTAGACGCCGATCTCGACGCCTTCCGACTCGTGCACGACCTCGTAGCCGCCCTTGTCGAGCAGGCGGCGTTTGGCCCCGTCGATCTCGAACGGGTGGGTCGAGGTGAGCTTCATCTGCCTCCTTTTCGCCGATCGTACGAGCCTGCGGGGAAGACGTGCGTCGCGGGCTCTACCGACCGCCGCTGCGGGCTTCCCGCAGGTTCATTCCGCGCCGCCCACGATTCCATCGCGTCTTTTGCGGTCGACACTCCTCCCAAATAACGGAAAGGTCAGGAAGGAGCGCACCATGCGCAAGCTCTTCGAAATCGGTGGCCTGGTGGCAGCGGCGGTGCTGATCGTCTTCGGCGTCGTGGCGATCGTCATGGGCGTCAACGGCCGTAGCACCGTGGCCAGCGAGCTCAAGCAGCAGCAGATCGCGGGCACGCCGGACATGACACCGGCCGCGATCAAGGCGGAGGCGGTCAAGGCGGGGCTCGACATCAGCAAGATCAGCCTGCCGACGAAGTCCGTCGCAGGGCTGCCGATCAACTCCGGCGAGCGGGCCCGCAGCTTCGCCGGCTACATGCGCATCCACGCGCTCGAGGCGACCGGCGGCTACGTCTATTCGCAGATGGGCATCTACACCGCCGCCGCGAACGCGCCGAAGTCGCAGCTGATGCCCGGCGGCGGCACCGACAACGTCAAGTACGCGGCGATCGACCCCAAGACGAAGCAGCCGGTGCAGAACGGCGCCCGCAACGTCTGGGTCACCGAGACCGCGCTGAGCACGGCGCTGAACACGTCCTACATGGCGAGCCAGCTGGCACTGTTCGGGATCGTCACCGGCGTTGCCTTCCTGCTCACCGGGATCGGCTTCGCGATCCTCGCGATCGCCGGCGCGCTGCGGAACCCGCAGACCGCGCTGAGCTGGTTCGCGAGGCGGCACACGCGGACGAAGACGGTCGCCACCGCCTGAGGCTCCAGCGGTGCTGCTGGCGAGAGGGCCGCGCGAGCGGCCCTTCTCATTCGTCGAGCATCCCGTGCGCTAGTGCGTATCGCACGAGCTCCGCCCGGCTGGAGAGGCGGAGCTTCTGCATGATGTGCGCGCGGTGCGTCTCGGCCGTGCGCACCGAGATGTACAGCTGCTTCGCGATCTCCTGGTTCGTGTGTCCGAGCGCCAGCAGCCTTAAGACCTCGTGCTCGCGTTCGGAGAGCGGATCCTCCTCCGCCTGGCGCGCGGCGGCAGCGTCGGCGGCGATCAGCCGCGCCCCCAGCTCCGGGTGGACGTAGCGGCCGCCCTGCGCGACCTCGCGCACCGCCGCGACCACTTCGACGTCGGCGGCCTCCTTGAGCACGTAGCCGCTGGCGCCGGCCGCGAACGCCTCGCGCACGTAGCGGGGGTCGTCCTGCATCGACAGGATCAGGATCTTCGTGTCGGGGTGCTCGTGCAGGAGAGACGGGATCACCTCCAGCCCGCTGGCGTCCGGCATCACGACGTCGAGCAGGATCACGTCCGGCTTCGCGCTGCGGGCGCGGAAGATCGCTTCCCGCGCCGAGCCGGCCTCGCCGACCGGCTCGATCTCGGGCTCCTGCTCGAGCAGGAGCCTGATCCCGCTGCGGACGACGGCGTGGTCGTCGACGATCAAGACGCGAATCGGCCCGGGCACGAGCAGTGACCTTATCCCGCTTCGTCGCGCCGGGATCCGTGGAAACCCGCAGAGACTCTGCGTCACGCTCCGATGGCGGCGCGTCCTCACGGGACTACGTTGCGTGCATGAGGTACGAGCTGCCGGTGATCTGGACGACGAACGGCGCGACCCACGCCGGCCGCCTGGAGCTGGTCGGCGACGAGATGAAGCTGAGCTCGAAGCGCGAGACCCTGTCGTTTGCGGCTGGGTCGGTTGCCGTCTTCGCGATCGAGCGGGCGCCCGAGCAGCGGCTGCGCTGCCTGCCCGTCCTCTCGCTGAGGCTGGCCGACGGGGACATCGTCCGCGTCGCCAGCATGGGCGGTGCGGGCTCATTGCACGAGCTCGCCTGCCGCCTGGGTGTGCGTCAGCTCGCCGCGACCGGCACCTGAGCGGCGACGGTCGTTCCGGCACCCGGCGTCGACTCGATCTCGAGCGTCCCCCCGACCAACGCAAGCCGTTCCCGCATCCCCACCAGCCCGAGCGCGTCCTCGCGCACGTCAGCCTCGGCGAAGCCGCGACCGTCGTCGTCGATCGTCGCGACGACCGTGCCGTCGCGCTGGCCGACGACGATGCTGACACGCTCGGCCTCGGCGTGCTTGACGACGTTCGAGAGCGCCTCCTGCACGACCCGGTAGAGCACCGTCTCCACCTCCGCCGGCAGACGATCGTCGAGCGTCGCCTGGACGCTCGTCTCGATGCCGCTTCGTTCCTGGAACGTCTGCGCGAGGCGCTCGGCCGCCGAGCCGAGCCCGAAGTCGTCGAGCGCGGCCGGTCGAAGCTCGACCGCGAGCGCCCGCACGTCCTGCAAAGCCTGCACGACCAGAGCTCGCACCTCCGCTTCTGCCTGCTCGGCCTCTTCCTCGGTCTTCGCCGCGCCGATCGCCTTCAGCCCGAGCAGAATCGAGGTCAGCGCCTGGCCGGTCTCGTCGTGCAGCTCGAGCGCCAGCCGCCTTCGCTCCGCCTCCTGCGCGGAGACGACGCGCCGGACGGTGTCGCGCGCCACCCGCTCCGAAAGCGCGACTGCGATCGCGGCCCGGGCACCGAAGATCTCGGCCAGGCGAAGGTCACCGTCGGTGAAGCGGCCGCTCGCCGTCAGCTTGTCGTGCACGGCGAGCACCCCGAGTCCGCGTCCATGCGCGACGAGCGGCACGTACAGGCCGGTGCGGGCGCCCATCGCACGTGCCTCGGCCTGGGCCACATCCGGGTCGTCGTAGAGCGAGTCGACACGCGCGCTTTGGCGGCGGTCGAGCACGACGCCCATCTTCGAATGGCGGCGGTCGAGCCGGTGCCCGACCATCGCCGCGGCCACCTCCGCATCCGCGCCGTCGGCCGCGACCACGCGCAGATCGCCGTCCCGGTCGCCCGCCACCGCCGCCAGCGCGAGGCGCGCCCCCGTCAGCTCGCGCAGCCGAGCGCAGACGAGCCGCAGCAGCCGCTCGACGTCGGTCTCGTCGACGATCGAGCGGACGACCTCGTGCAACGTCTCGAGCTGGCGAGACCACCGGGTCGCCGACTCGTAGAGCCGCGCGTTCTCGATCGCGACCGCAGCCTGCGCCGCGAGTAGCGTGACGACCTCCTCGTCCTCGGCCGTGAACTCCTCGCCGCCGGCCTTCTCGGTCAGGTAGAGGTCTCCGTAGGCGACGCCACGGAGCACTACCGGAACGCCGAGAAAGGTGTCCATCGGCGGATGGTGGGGCGGGAACCCGACCGAGCGCGGGTCGTCGGCGATGTGCTGCAGACGCAGCGGCTGGGCATCGCGGATCAGCACACCGAGGATGCCGCGCCCGAGCGGCGGATCGCCGATCGCCGCACGCGCCTCGGAGTCGACTCCGGTCGTGACGAACCGTTCCAGGGCGGCCCCCGACTCATCGATCACCCCCAGCGCCGCGTAACGAGCTCCGGTCAGCTCCGCTGCCGTCTCGACGAGCTTCTGCAGGAGGGCGTCCACCGACAGCTCGGCGGTGAGCGCGATGCTCGCCTCGAAGAGCTGTCGCAGCCTGGCGTCGGCGTCTCGGACGACCACGGCGTCACGTTAACGCCGCTCCGGGAAAACCCGCAGCCGCTCTGCGGCCCTCCGCGGAAGCCACGGCACACCGTCGCGCCTACCTTCCCTCGTATGGCAGCAATCGACTCCGCAAGCTTTTCGCATCCGACTGGCCGTGAGCGCCCTGCTGCGACGCTCGTCGCGCTGACGCTCGTGCGGGTCGTCGTCGGCTACGAGTGGCTCGTCTCCGGGCTCTCGAAGCTCGCGAACGGCGACTTCGCCCACGGCCTCGCGGCCCAGCTTCGCGATCTCTCCGGTCGAGCCTCGCCCTGGTACGGGCACTTCCTCCGGGGCGCGATCGTTCCTCACGCCGTCGCTTTCGGCTACCTGATCGAGATCGCCGAGCTTGCCGTCGGCCTCGTGCTCGTCAGCGTGGCCGTCAGCGAGCTCACACTCGGTGCGCGTTTGCCGCGGCGCACGCGGCTGGCTCTGCGCCGCCTCGCCGTCGCCGCGTTGGCCGCCGGCATCGTGCTGGTCGCCAACTTCGAGCTCGCCAACGGCGGCAGCTTCGGCCTCCGCCTCGCCTCCGACAGCTTCGACGAGGGCGTCGACCTGGACACGGTCATGGTCGCGGCCCAGCTCGCCCTGCTCGTCGCGTTCGCGCCCGCGCTCCGCCGCCGCACCCGATGACGACGGCCCTCGGCCCGCTCGCAGAGGACGTGCTCCTCCGCGACGGCTCGACGCTGCGCCTGCGCACGCCGACCCCAGGGGACGAGGACGCGCTGCGCTGGTTTTACGGCGCGCTCTCGACGGAGAGCCGCTACCTGCGCTTCCACGGCGCTGCGGTCATCGACCATCGGGTCGTCGCGCCGGCGCTGCGGAGCGACTGGCGGACGCGCGGCTCGCTCCTCGGTGAGCTCGCCGACGGCGCTGGAAACCTGCGGCCGGTCGCACTGGCGACGTATGTCCGCTTGCACGATCCGCGACGCGCAGAGGTGGCGTTCGCGGTCGCCGACGAACTGCACGGGCGAGGCATCGGTACTCGCCTGCTCGAACGCCTGGCGACACACGCCGCGGCGGAGGGAATCGAGCAGTTCGTCGCGGAGGTGCTGCCCCGGAACGCAGCGATGCTGCGCGTGTTCGACGATGCCGGCTTCGAGACGAGCCGTACGCTGCAGGGCGGCGTCATCGAGGTCGTCCTCCGCCTGGACGCGGCCTCGACGGTGCTCCAGCGGCGGGACGAGCGCGACCATCTGGCGGTCGCCGCGTCCCTGAAGCCGTTCTTCAAACCGGCATCCGTTGCCGTAATCGGCGCCTCGCCGCGCCGCGGAACAATCGGCGGTGAGCTCTTCCGCAACGTCCTCGCCGGCGACTTCGCAGGCGCCGCCTATCCCGTCAACCGGACAGGAGAGCCGGTCGGCGGCGTGCCCGCGTATGCCCACGTCTCTCGGCTGCCCGCCACAGTCGATCTGGCGGTGATCTGCGTTCCGGGCGCGCACGTGATCGACGCGGTCCGCGCCGCGCTCGCCGCGGGCGTGAAGGCGCTCTGCGTCATCTCGGCCGGCTTCGCCGAGACGGGAGCCGAAGGCGAACAGCGGCAGGAGGAGCTTCTCGCGCTGGTAAGGGCGCACGGTGCCCGTGTGATCGGTCCGAACTGCCTCGGTATCGCTTCACAGCGAGCGCAGCGCTCCCGGGTGAAGGAGGAAGCCATGAATAAGATCCTGATCGCAACCGACGGCTCGTCGCCGGCTCGCGAGGCGGTGCGCTTCGGTCTCAAGCTCGCGGCCGAGCGCGATGCGACGGCAACCTTCGTGCACGCCGCGCCCTTGGTCGACCTTGCCCCGCTTGGCGGGTTCGGCTACACGGCGACGCTCCCGCACGAGCTCACCGCAAACGACACAGAGTCGCTCGAAAACGCCCTTACCCTTGCAGCCGAGGCCGGGATCGACGCCGACAAGTTGTTGCTGCGCGGAGATGCCGCCGACGAGATCGTCACCTGCGCCGATTCGATCGACGCCGATTTGATCGTCGTCGGCTCCCGCGGCCATGGCGCAATCGCGAACGCACTCCTCGGCAGCGTCTCGCGCGCCGTGCTACGCGAATCGCGGCGGCCCGTCCTCGTTGTGCGCGCCGCTGCCGTGCTGACGGAGGGGGCCAGCGTTTGACTCGAAGCTCACCGACAAGGACGCAGCGGACGTTTTGTCTCGCCGCTCGCGCGGCCGAGGCACGGAGCGAGGGCGGCCGTAGTTCTCTAATCGCGCCGGCGCGGCTCGCGCGCGTTCTCTTCCCGACCCGGATTTCCGGACTGGCTACTCGATGCAGGATCGCAATCCCAGGTCCCGAACGCGGCTGAAGCGGGACAATGGTCGTTGATGTCTGTCCATATCCCGGCGCCGCTATCGAGAAGCGCCTGCAAATGCCGGCGTACTGCTTTCAAACGCGGGTTGCCACCCCTGCCGAACGGAGGCAGTCGTGAGCTTCGTCTTCATGGTCTTCCACTGGCCCGAGCCGGGGCATCGAGACGCGCTCGCGCAGTCGATGCGGGAGATGCGCGACGTGCTCCTCGAGACGCCGGGCTGCCTCACTGTCGAGCCGCCCCTGCTCACCGACGACGGCGACTGCCTGATCGGGATCTCGAGCTGGGAATCAGAGGAGGCGTTCCGCGCCTCCGGGATCACGCTCCGTCCGCCCGACGAGATCGTCGAAGGGGAGACCCGGCCACGACAGCGCTACCTCCTCCACGAGGCACCGGCGGCGCCCGACCGATAGTCGGGCCGCCGATTCGCCTCGGCGCGCGCGGGGCAGATCGTGCCGGTGTGGACGAGCCCCGAGCGGCACGCCGGCAAGCCGCCGGGCGAGGGCGAGGACGTCCCACCGAGCCCCGGCGGACGCCGCTACGCGCAGATCCTGCTCGCCCTGCGCTGGCTCGTGCCGGTCGCGTGGATCGTCGGGGCGGCTGCCGTGTGGCAGTACGCGCCGGGCGTGTCCCAGTTGCCGCCCGCCGGGATCCGGGCGCTGATCCCGAAGGGCCTGCCGGCCCTCCGGGCCGCCCAGGAGACGAACCGGCTGTTCGGCAGCACGCTGCTGCCGCGGATCGCCGTCGTGCAGCGCGACCCTCACGGGCTGTCGCTCGCGGAGCAGAAGGCGATCGTCCGCCAGGCGATCAGCCTCGACCGCGGCAGGCTGCCGGGGTTCCCGAAGGGGGCGATCGCGGCGCCGTACGTGAACACGCTCGCCGCGTTCCCGGCGGCGCGGGAGCGTTCGACGACCGCGATCACCTACCTCGCGTTCCCGAGCAGCTTCTCGCCCTCCCACCAGCGCGCGCTGACGCTGCGCTATCAGCGCGAGGCGGACAAGATCGCGCCGGCCGCGGCGACCGGCTTCCTGATCGGCACGCTCGGCGAGACCGACGAGATCTCGTCGCACCTGCGCTGGGTGGAGATCGCGACCGTGCTCCTCATCTTCGCGATCATCGGCCTCTATCTACGCTCGCTGCTCGCGCCGCTCGTGACGCTGCTCGTCGCGGGCATCGCCGGCGTGCTCTCGCTCCGCACCGTCGCGTGGCTCGGCCTCGAGACCGGCGTGGCGGTGAACAGGGAGGTCGAGCCGATCATCGTCGTCCTGCTGCTCGGTGTCGTCACCGACTACTCGGTCTTCTTCCTCGCCGGCACCCGCCGCCGCCTCCAGGCAGGGGAGGCGCGGGTCGCCGCCGGCCGCACGACGACGGCAGAGTTCATCCCGATCGTCTTCACCGCCGGCTGGATCGTGGCGCTGAGCCTCGCGACGCTGCGGGTGGCGAGCATCGGCTTCGTCAAGGCGCTCGGCCCGGCGATGGCGGTCGTCGTGCTGATCAGCCTGTTCGTCTCGATCACGCTCATCCCGGCGCTGCTGGCGATCCTCGGCCGGGCGATGTTCTGGCCCGGCCTCGGCCGGATGCGGCCGGCGCGCGAAGGCATTCGCTGGTCGCTGGCGCGCGCCTTCCGCCGCCGGTGGGTTGCCATTCCCGCCGCTCTCCTCGCCGGCGCCGCTCTCGCAGCGGCCGGGACGGGCATCTTCCGGACGAGGCTCGGCCTCTCGCCGATCCGCGGGCTGCCGGCGTCGTCGACGGCCTCGACCGGCAACCGCTGGGCGGAGCAGGGGTTCGCGGGCGGGATCGTCTCGCCGACGGAGCTGGTGCTGCGACGGCCCGGGATCGGCTCGGAGCGGCTGCAGCAGCTCGAGCTCGGGCGACGGATGAGCCGCGTCCCGGGCGTGGCGGCCGTCGTCGGCCCGGAGCTCGTCGACCCGCTCGCACGGCCGTACGTCACCTTCAGCCGGCCGAACGCGGCGCGCTACCTGGTCGTGCTCGACCACGACCCCTACAGCGCCGCCGCGATCGACGACCTGACGAGGCTGCAGGACCGGATGCCGTCGCTGCTCCGCCGGAGCGGCCTGGGAGGCGCGTCGGCCGCCTATGTCGGCGACACGGCGATCTCGGCCGGGACGGTGTCGGCCGTCGAGCACGACCTCGCGTACGTCGCGCTCGCCGCCTTCTCGGTCGACTTCGTCCTGCTCGCGATCTTCCTGCGGGCGCTCGTCGCGCCCGTGCTGCTGCTGCTTGCCAGCGCGCTCGCCCTCGCCGCCACCTTCGGCCTGACGACGTACTTCTTCCAGACGCTGCTCGGCTACCAGCAGCTGACGTACTACATCCCGCTCGCTGCTGGCGTGCTGCTGCTGGCCTTCGGCTCCGACTACAACCTGTTCGTCGTGGGCCGCATCTGGCAGGAGTCGGCCGGCCGGCCGGTGCGCGACGCGATCGTCGAGGCGGCGCCGCGTGCGAGCCGCGCGATCGCGATCGCCGGTATCGCCCTCGCATTCTCATTCTCCTCGCTAGAGCTCGTCCCGCTCTCCTCCTTCCGCGAGTTCGCGTTTGCGGTCGCGGTCGGCGTCGTCGTCGACACCTTCCTCGTTCGCTCCTACCTGATCCCGGCGATGCTCGCCGGCACCGGCCGCTGGAGCTGGTGGCCCGGCCGTCGCGGCCGCCTCGCCACGCGTGCCGGCGCCGCCGAAGACGACCGCGGGCCCTGAGAGGAGCCCGGGTGTCAGCCCGCCGTCACCCGCAGCGACGCGAGAGGTCGGCGGCCGCCGAGTGCAGGTTGCCGAGCGCGGCCGACGCGTTCAGCTTCGCCGCGGCCGAGAGGTTGCCCTGCGCGACGGCCGTCCGTGCCGCTCCCACTGTGCGCGACAGGTCTCGCAGAGCTGCGGAGAGCTTGCGCTGGTCGCGTCGGAGCGGCGGCGACGAGGTGACGACGCCGTCCACCTGCCCCGCCGCGGCCGAGATCCGGTTCTGAAGGACGCGCAGGCGGCTGACGAGCTGCGACCGCGAGCGGACGGACGCAAACGACGGGAGCGCGCTGGCGATCGACGACGTCGCCTGCTTCGCCGCCGAGCGAAGCTTGCGGCACGAGGCCTGGCTGCTCGCCGGCGGCGGAGCGGTCGTCGTCGCCTGCGTGGTCGTCGGGATCGTCACCGTCACGCCGGTCGTCGTGCCGGCTGCGGAGCCGCTGCCGGAGCCGCCGCAGCCCGCCGAGGCAGCGAGCAGCACGACGAGGACGCCAACCAGTCCCGCGCGAAGTCCCACGAGACCGCACCTACCACGTCCGCGGGAAGAGAAACGCCGGTTGCCCTACGTCGGGGGCAGCGAGACGTCGAGCCCCAGCCGCTCGAGCTCCGCCTCCGCCAGCCGCCGCCGCACGCCGCGATCGAGGAGCGCCCAGGGGTTGTCCGAGACGTCGCGGAGCTGGTCGTAGGGGAGGCTGTCGAGCGCGCGACGCGCGAGAAACTCCTCCAGCGACGCCTCGCCTCCCCAACGCCGAACAGCCTCGGTGACCGCCTGCCGCTCGCGTCGCCAGCCGAGGCGGAGCGGCGCGTAGAGGACAAGCGCGGGGACGGTCGGGATCAGCCCGATCGCCACGCCGAGCAGGATGCTGAGGTTGTCGACGCTGTTGCGGCTCGCGGCTCCGCTTGCCTGTGCACTCTCGCCGGCCGTCCGCACCTGCTGGGCGAGCGTCTGCACCTGCCCGCCCACGAGCGGGATCGCGGCGATCCCCTGGAGCGCCTTGCCGACGGTCTCGACCGCGCGACCCGTGACGACGACGGTGCCGCTCAGGTCGTGCAGCACCTGCACCTCGTGGGCGGTGTAGACCGCGACCGCAATCCAGACGGCGACCCACACGACGACGAAGACGTCGAGCCGGCGCAGGGCGCGCGCGCTCAGCGTCCGCGGATAGACAGCAGGCACGCCTACCGGCACCGCGGCCGGGGACCACGCGTGCAGGGACCTGCTCGCGATTCCTCGTTGCTCGCCACGTCTGAAGAAGCAACACGTACCCGTTCGCGGGGTACGTGGAACGTTTAGCCCGCTGCTCAGCGGCGCGCGCCTCCGGAAAGCCGGCGAAGCTTCGCGCGGATCAGCAGGTGAACGAGCCGCTGACCTGAACCTTGGCGTTCCCCGTCGTCGACTTCAGGGTGCCGGAGAAGGTTCCCGCCGTCCGTTTCCGCGTCAGCACGAGCTTGATCGTCTCGCCGACGTAGCCGTGGCCTGACCGCATGAGCTGGAGCGTCGCCGAGTACGCGCCGTCGTGGGACGCCGGGTGGGCGCCGCCGCCGGCGATCAGCTGGAAGGTGTCCGGCGGACGCTTCGAGGGCGGCCCGGTCAGCACGGCGCCGAAGCCGAGCGTGAAGTTCTGGCTGTTTCGCTGACAGAGGCCGTTCTTGAGCTTGAGAGCCACGCCGCGGAATCGCATCGTCGCCTTCGCCGGGCCGCACTCGATCAGCACGCTGACGCCGTTGATCGTGCCGGGGTGCGGGCAGAGCGCGGCCCGGCGCGCGGAGGCAGGTGCGGTGGCGATCGCGAGGGCGGCGAGCGAAACCGCGACGCTGATGAGGATGCGGATCGGAAGCACGTGTCCTTCTGGGTCGACGACGCCGCACGATAATCGGAAAGTCGGCGTCCGACCAGACCCCGCCCGAGGGATCGGAGGGCCTCCGGTGCTCGTGCGCGCGGCGCTACCGGAAGATGCTGTTGACGAGGTTGGCGCCGAGGTTCATCGCCATCCCCATCTCCATCGCGCGGCCGAAGCCGCCGCCGTAGTAGCCGCCGAACAGGCCACCGCCCATCATCCCGCCGCCAGCCATGCCGCCGAGCATGCCGCCCAGGAGACCGTGGTGCTGCGGTGCGGGCTGCTGCTCGGGCTCGTCGTCCTCCGGCCCGTGCCCGGGCGCGAAGAGCGGGGGCTTCTCCTGATCGGCGGGAGGCGCCGCCGCCTGCTGCGCCTGCGCCGTCTGCGCGACGCCGCCGATGAAGCCGTGGATCGCGAGCAGCAGCGACTTCACCTGCGCCTGCTCGTCGTCGATGTCCTGCGCGACCTGCTTCAGGTCACCGAGCCACTCCGTCGCGTTCGCGTCGCCCGCCTTCTCTGCCGCCTGCATCTTCGCCGCGAGGCTCTGCACGGTCTTCGCGACGTCCTCGAACTCCGCCTGCAGCTGGTCGAACTCACGGTCGATCGTCGCTGTATCCATGCGCGGATTCTCTCACCGCGGCGTCAGGTCTGTGCGAGCACGAGCTCGTCGACAAGCGGCTCCGTGTCGATGCGCAGCGCCGGGATGAAGACGTGCGCCAGCGGTCCGATCGCGAGCGCGTAGACGACCGTCCCGACGCCGACCGTGCCGCCGAGCAGCCAGCCGGTCACCAGCACCGTGAGCTCGATGCACGTCCGGGCGACGCGGATCGAGTGTCCGCGCGCCGCGAGGCCCGTCATCAATCCGTCGCGCGGGCCGGGGCCGAGCCCGGCGCCGATGTACGCGCCGGTCGCGACGCCGTTGAGCACGACGCCGCCGAGCAGGACGGTCACGCGCAGCGCGAGCTCGTGCGGCGTCGGCGACAGCGCCATCACGAGGTCGATGACGCCGCCGACGACGAGGACGTTGCTGAGCGTCCCGAACCCCGGCCGCTGCCGGAGCGGCACCCAGAGCGCGAGCACGCAGGCGCCGACGATGATCGCCCACGTCCCGACGCCGAGGCCGAGCTGGCGCGAGAGGCCCTGGTGGAAGACGTCCCACGGATCGACCCCGAGACCGGCGAGCAGCAGCATCGCGTCGCTGACCCCGTACAGGACGAGACCGGCGTAGAGCTGCACGAGCCTGCGTGGACGCGGGGGCGGCACCATGGGCGGAGTATCCCGACCGAGACGCGGCTCGCGCCCGGTGCGCCAAACTAGTCTCTCGCCGTGACCGGGACGGAGGAGCTGGGGCGGGGAGGCCGGCTGGCAGGCGCGGCCGCGGACGAGCTCGTCGCCGCCGCCTTCGCGGCGGAGAGCGCGCACGGGCCGCGGCTGGCGCGGGGCCTGTCGATCGCGGACCTCGCGCACGCCGTCGCGCTCGTCGAGGGAGGCGACCTCGGAGGCGAGGACGCAAAGGCGTTGCTGCGCGGCCTGCTCGAGCTTCACGACATCCCCGGCGACGCCTTTCCCTGGAACCCGTCCCTCGGCGACGCCTTCAACTCGCGCGAGGCGGAGCTCGAACGGCGCGTGGGTCGCTCGGCGGCCGGCTGGCTCAGCGCGGGTCGTCCGCGTCGCGAGGCGTTGCGCGTGGCACTCCGGCTGACCGCGCGCAGCGGCGTCCGCAAGCTGCACGACGCACTGATCGACCAGGCCGCCGCGCTCGCACGCCACGCGCGCACGACGCGCGACGCGCTCGCGGCCGACTACACGTACCTGCAGCCGGCGCAGCCGACGACGCTCGGCCACCTCCTCCTCGCGTACGCGTACCCCGCGCTGCGCGACGCCGATCGCGCACGCGCGTCGCACGCCGAGCTCGGCACGAGCGTCGCCGGCGCCGGGGGCAGCGCCGGCTCACGCTGGGCGCTCGACCGCGTGCGCCTGGCCGAGCTGCTCGGGTGCGACGCGCTCGTCGAGCACGCCAAGGACGCGGCCTGGCAATGGGACGTCTACCTCGTGCTGCTCTCGACGCTCGCCGTCGCGGCGACGCACCAGAGCCAGCTCGGGCAGGACTTCGAGATCTACGCGAGCCAGGAGTTCGGGTTGATCGAGCTCGCGGACGCGCACAGCCGCGCGAGCGCGCTGATGCCGCAAAAGAAGAACCCGTACGCGCTCGCCGCGATCCGGGTGCAGGCGGGCCAGGCCGCCGGCGACGTGGCGGGCGCTCTCGTGACGCTGCACACGGGCTCGGCGCGCACCGACCACTTCCACCTGCTGAACGGCACCGTCCCGCGCGCGCTCGAGGAGGCGGCTGCGATCGCGCGCCTCACCGCGTCGGTGCTGGACGGGATGGAGCTGCGGACGGAGCGGTTCGCGCAGGTCGCTCGCGACGGGCTGGTCACCGCGGCCGACGTCGCCGACGTGCTCGCGCTCTCGGGCGAGCTCGACTACCGCAGCGCGCACAAGGTGGTCGGCCTTGCCGTCCGCGAGCTGGTCGAGGCGGGGGAGCCGCCGCAGGAGCTCACGCCCCCGCGGCTCGCTGCCGCGGCGGAGGCGACGATCGGGCGTCCCGTCGAGCTCGACGAGGCGGTGCTGCGCGACGCGCTCGACCCCGCGGCCTGCGCCGCCGCACGGCGGCAGGTGGGATCCTCCTCCGCGGCGGCGATGGACGCGATGCTCGAGGAGATCGAGGCGACGCTGGCCGAGCACGGGCGCTGGAGCAGTACCGTCACGACGAGGGCCGCGGCCGCCGAGGAAGCGCTGCTGGTGCGGGCGCGCGAGCTCGCTCGCTGAGCTCTCGCGGGCCGAGCGTCAGGCGTCGACGGCCTGGTAGCGGGCCACCGTGAAGGCCATCAGCAGCGGAACGTTCGTCGTGAAGAGCAGCAGCATGATCGTCATCAGCACGAGCAAGGGCCCGTGCGTGCGGTCGTACAGGAACGTGTACTCGAGCATGCCCGCGACGACGAGGTACGCGAGCGCGCCCCAGCGCATCACCTGCCAGAAGCGCCACCACGCGAACTCCTGCACGCGCGAGAGCAGCAGGAGGTTCAGCGCGAGGAGCCCCGCCGCGCAGACGACCATGGCGATCGCGATGCCGAGCGGCGCCCGCTTCGGCAGATACGCAGCCATGTAGATGACGCCGATCGCGACGAACGCCATCGACGCGGCGCCGAGCTGCGTGACGGGCGGCAGGCGGCGCTCGCTCAACTCGCGAGCCTCGTCATGATCACGAGCGTCGCGACCTGCAGCGCGCCGGTGACGCCGGCGGCGTACACGAAGCGCCGCATCAAGGTCTGGATGACGAGCGGGTCCGGTCGCGGCTTGCGTAGCTCGAAGAGCACGGCGAGGTTCGCCGGCGAGAGCAGCGCGAGCGCGACGACCGCCATCAACCCGACGACGCCCATCGAGACGACGACCCACGCGTGACGGGGATCGCCGGTGCTGAGGTGACCAGACAGCCGAGCGAGCTGGAAACCGGCGCCGAGCGTCATCGTCACGACCGTCGGCATGATCACGAGCATCTTCGGCATGAAGCGCCTGGTGAACTCGATGCGCGCCGGGACAGGCAGCGAACGCAGGATCGGACCGATCACGAAGCCGACGAACAGGTCGATCGACGTCCACAGCGCGCCGCCGACCACGTGGTAGAAGGTCAATGCCCACTCCCAGTTGCCGGCGATCGCAACGACGAGGCCTGCGAGGACCGCTGCGATCGGCGGGAATGCGCGCAGCGGCAGGATCGGGCCGAGCGGACGCGCCTCCCCGGGCGCTTCGACGGCGACCGTGGCAGCCATGTGAGCGACCATAGAGGATGAACCGGATTCCGTCCGCGGACGAACAGCAGACGTTGAGCGACAGCGGCCGCGGACTGGACAGCACCGGTGCGTGACCTCGCGCACCTCTCCGACGAGGCGGTCGTCGCGCTCGTCGCGCGCTCGGAAGAGGCCGCGCTCGCCGAGCTCTACGATCGGCACGGCGGCGCCGCCTACTCGCTCGCACGGCGTGTGCTCCGCGACGAGTCCCTCGCAGAGGACGCGGTGCAGGATGCATTTCTCGCCGTCTGGCGTGGCGCGTCGCGCTTCGTGCCCGAGCGGGCCGGCGCGGCGACCTGGATCATGACGCTCGTCCACCGGCGTGCGGTCGATCTCGTGCGTCGCGAGCAGCGTCGACGCACCGAAGCGCTCGACGACGCCGCGGCCCAGGGCGCCGAGCGGTCGGCAGAGGAGGCCGCGTGGGTGAGGCTCGAGCGGGAGCGGGTGCAGGCCGCGCTGCGGCGGCTGCCGGACCAGCAGCGCGAGACGCTCGAGCTCGCCTACTATGGCGGCTTCACGCAGCAGGAGCTCGCAGACCGGCTCGGGCGCCCGCTCGGCACGATCAAGAGCCAGATGTTCGCGGCGCTCGGCAACCTGCGTGCGATCCTGGGGCCCCCGGCCACGGAGGAGTCATGGAAGACGAGCTGATCCACGAGCTCTGTCCGGGCTACGCGCTCGACGCGCTCGGTCCGGAGGACGAGCGTGCGTTCGAGGATCACCTCGCTACGTGCCCGCGCTGCCGGGAGGAGCTCGCGGCGTTCGCAGACGCCGCCGCGGCGCTCGGCCGCGCAGCGCCGCCGCACGAGCCCCCGCCGGAGCTCCGCGGCCGGATTCTCGGGGCCGCCCGGGCCGAGCGCGTCAACGTCGTCCCGTTTCGGCAGCGGCGCCTCGTTCCCGCCCTCGCTGCGATCGCCGCGGTGGCGGCGTGCACGGCGATCGGGCTGGGCGTCTGGGCCGCGACGTTGCAAGGACAGGGTGGGACCCGGAGCGCGGCGCTGCAGGCGATCCCGCTGCGGGGCGCGTCCGGAACGCTCCTGCGCGCCCGCGACGGATCGGCGACGCTCGTCGTCTCGGGACTGCGGCGCGCGCCGGGCGGCAAGACCTACGAGGCGTGGGTGATCACAAGCGGACGCGCGGCGCCGGCCGGCCTCTTCTCCGGGTCGGCGCCGACGGTCGTGCTCAGGCTTCGCCGACACGTGCCGCGCGGCGCCGTGGTGGGCGTCACCGTCGAGCGCGCGGGCGGAGCCCGACGGCCGACCGGCAGCCCGATCTTCACGTCCGCCGTCGCTTGACCGCGGACCGCGTCTGCGCGGCGCCGCGTCAGCCCGTGACGCGCTGCTCGCGCAGCAGCCACTCGCCGAAGAACGGCTCCACCACGCGATAGGCGCCCGCATCGTCCCGCCCCACGAGCTCCCTCCTGGCGAGCCCGGCGAGCGCCGTCTGCAACGTCGGCGTCGTCGGCAGGTCGTGCAGCTCGCGATAGCCGGCGGCGTAGACGCTGGCGGTCGGCTCGGCCGCGAGCGCGAGGAGCACGAGCCGCTGCGGCCCGGATGCCTCGTCCCAGAGCTGGACGAAGTGGTTGTGCTCCGACCGCAGGACCCGCTCGAGCGCCTCCTCGACGTGGGCCGTACGTCCCACGCTGCCGGGCCGGACGAGCTCCCACGTGAAGTACGCCAGCTCCTGCGTCGCGTACGGGCGGCCGCCCGTGACTCGCAGCAGTCGCGCGACGGCGTCGTTCGAGATCGCCTTGCCCGATGCTTCGAAGCGCGCGCGCACGAACGACTCGAACTGCGCGGGGGCGATCGGTCCGAGCTCGGTGCGCTTCGCGCTCCGCCAGAACGGCTCGTTGCGGTCGTCGAAGATCCGCTCGAGCAGGTGCCGCTTGCTGCCCAGGTACACGTGGCTGACCTCGGGCTGCGCCTGGAACACCGCGCGCATCAGGTTCGGGAAGCGCGGATCGAGGGCGAGCACCTCCTGGAACTCGTCGAAGACGACGACCACGCGCCGCTTCCGCTCCGCCGCGAGCTCGCCCGGCAGCTCGAGCAGGCGCTCGATCGTGTCGTCGATGTCGGCGCGGCGCCTGCCCGGCTGGAACGAGAACCGCAGCGTCGCGTCGTCGGGATCGACCTCGATCGTCGGCCGGATCCGCAGGCCACGGAACAGGTCGGCCGCCCGCTCGAGCGCGTGCTCGACCGGAGACGCGAGGTCCGCGTAGATCGTCCGCGCCAGCGCCGCGGCCAGCCGTTCCTTGGTCGGCGTCTTCATCAGGTCGCAGTAGGCGACGAGGGCCTTCCGGCGCATCGCGTCCTGCGCGGCGCGCAGCACGAGCGACGACTTGCCGTAGCGACGCGGGGCGTAGAGGAGGACGTTCTGACCGTTGCGCATGTCGGAGACGAGCTCCCGCAGCTCGCGCGTCCGGTCGGTGAACGCCTCGTCGAGCGCGAGGTCGCCGAACGTGAACGGGTTGGTGGCGTCCTTATGCACACCGACATTATGTCGCTTTACATAAGGCGAGATGGCGAAGTCCCATCCGAATGCGGGATGGAACCCAGCCGGAGAGAGGCTTATGCTCCGGCGAATCGCGCGGGGTCTCCGGGGGCGCGCACCGTCGAACGGAAAGGACGTCGCACCATGGACAGGCTGACCAGGCTGTCGCGCGAGACACAGGCCGTCCTCGCCGCATCCGTGCTCTACCTCGTCATGTCGTTCCTCGACTGGCAGCAGGTCTCGTTCTCGTTCATCACCGTCGGCAGGAGCGAATGGCACGGCATCGGCGTGGTTGCGGGGCTGCTCGTGATCGTGCTGCTCCTCTGGGAGGCGGCGCGGCTGCTCGAGGTGAAGATCGAGCTCGGCACCCTGACACCGGGGCTGATCTCGGTCGGGCTGGCGCTGCTGCTCCTGCTCTTCACGATCATCACGTTCCTCTCGCACAGCACCGCGCGGCACTGGCCGGCGTGGATCGGGCTCCTGCTCGCGATCGTCGTCGCGGGTGCGGCCGTCGCCCGTGCGCGCGCGGAAGGCGTCGAGATGCCGTCGCTGCCCACCGCCGCCACGAGCTCGGCCGTCGCCGCCTCCGCCGCTGCGGAGCCCGCATCCGCGGCGCCCGTCGAGACGCCGCCGGAGGCGCCCGGCAGCACCGATCCCGTCGCGTAAGCCGGAACCACGACGCCGGTCCGCGGTCTGGCGCCGGAGCTCCCGGCGCCAGACCGTACCCTGCCGGCGTGATCGGCCGGTTCGTCCCGCTCGTCGTCGCCTTCGTCGGGCTCGTCGTCCTCGCCAACTGGCTGGCGTCACGCTTCGTCGTGCACGTGCCGCTGACGCCCTACGACGCTCCGGCCGGGGTCTTCTGCATCGGCGGCGTGCTGGTCCTGCGCGACTGGCTGCAGCAGCTCGCCGGCCTCCTGCGCACGATGCCCTGCGTCTACGCCGCCGGGCTGCTGTCGTGGCTCGTCGGCGACCTCGCCGGCTGGACGGCGCTCGAGAAGGTCGCCGTCGCGAGCGTGGTCGCGTTCACGATCAGCGAGACCGTCGAGGCCCTCGTCTTCACGCCGATCCGAAACCGCAATCTCACGCTCGGGGTCGCGCTGAGCGCAACCGCCGGCAACGCGGTCGACAGCTACGTCTTCCTGACGCTCGCGTTCTCGTCGACGGCGTTCTTCTGGGGCCAGTTCTGGGGGAAGAACGAGGCAATCGCCGCCGGCGTGCTGCTCACCGTGGCCCGGCGAAGGATCGCGCCGGTGGCGCGGCCCGTACCCGGCCGCCCGTGACGCGGAACGGCCGCGAGACGAACGTTGACGTGCGGGACGGGTTCGCGTCGGCCGCCAGCGTGATGCCGCAGACGTAGGTGCCGGGCGCGAGCGAGCTCGGATCGAACGAGATCGACGGCCGTGCGTACGCGCGTAGAGAGCCCGACGTGGTGTCGGCAAGCGCGAACGTCGGCCGGGCGGACGCGAGCGCGCGCTGCACGGTGTCGCTCGTCGGCACGCGCGAGCCTGTGACCTGGAGCACGCCCGCCCGGTAGGCCGCCGCCTCGGCCGCGCCGACCCGGAACCGCCAGACGCGACGGCCGCCGCTCACGGTGACGCGGGTGAAGGTCGCCGTCGCGCCGACCACCGTCGTCGAGTGGCGCCAGTCGGTCGTCTGACCGGTTGCGCAGAGATCGCCGCCGGCGCCCGCTGCGAGCACGGCCTTCAGCACGTCGTACGACTGCTTGTGGGCCATGTCCGCGTAGAGCTCGCCGGACTGGAAGCCGTGCGCGAGGTCGGGGTCGTCGACGAGCGGGAAGAAGAGCAGCGAGTGCACGTCGGGATCGCAGGCGGCGATCTCGACCAGTTGGCGGTAGAACGCCGCCTGCTGGCCGGGCGTGATCGGGTCGATGCTCTCCGGACCGTCGGTGTAGGCCCCGATGTCCGCGTCGGCGATCGTCGTCTGCGAGCCGACCTCGTCGAGGTCGATCGGCAGAGCTCCTGCGGACCGGGCGCCGGAAGCGGGCTGCTCGGCCGGCACCGGCTGCGCGGTGCCGTGGAACGCGTCCCAGAGCGCCTGCTTGATCCGGTCGAGGTTGGCCGCTCCGGCCTGCGGCCAGCGGAACGGCATGGCGTACGAGTCGGTGTCCTGCACGCGCGGGTACGGATGCATGTCGAACTGGTCGAAGATCGGGCGTGCGCGGTGGGAGGCGCGATACGCGAGACCCATCTCCTCGATGAACCTGACCGGCGAGTGGCTCGGGTTGGACGTTGCATGGGGCGAGTCGTTCCCGCGCGACGAGATCGCCGGCCCCCACACGGACGCGTCCGGTCGTACGAGCTTCAGCGCGTCGTAGGACCGCGCGAGGGTGTGCTCGTAGTCGGTCGCTGCCGCGTCGAGCCCTTTCCGAAACTGCGGCTGCCAGAAGCGGTTGACGTTCGGCTCGTTCCCGACGACGAAGTCGTCGACCTGCGGAAACGTCTGCCCGACGAGCGCCACGAACTGCGCGAACTGCCGCTGCGCGACCACGTCGCCGCCGATGAGCGTCGGCCACTGCGGATAGATCGCAAGCACCGGGCGCACGCCGGCGAGCGCGGCGCAGTCCACCGCCGTCTGCAGCCCGCCCTGATTCGGGATCGCGGGCGTGCCGTCCCACTGCACCGTGAGTCTCAGCTCGCCGAAGCCGATGTCTCTCGCCGACGCCCACCAGGTGTCGCCGCAGCGATGGTAGGCGGGCCATTCGTCCGCGACGCCGACCCGCAGGCCGGGGTCCGCGTTGACCCCGCCCGCCGCGGCCAGAGCCGCCGCTGCCGCCGCAGTTATCAGAAGTGTCTTCAGGTCGCTCTCGTTCGCCGTCGACGCTCCGGAACCTTGCCGCCGACGCGCCGCCCCCGCATGGGCCGTCTTTCCCATCTTCACGCGCGGCGGTTACTGTCCGCACGTTGGACGGGACCTCGACGCGCCGGCAGTTCCTCGTCTCGGCCGCCGCCGGCGCGGCGGCGCTGGCGCTGCCGCGGACCGGCCTCGCGGAGCTGTCGACGGGTGCGGCCGCCGGCGGCTACTCGGTGTTCAGGAGCGAGCCGTCGTTGAAGCCGCCGTCGCTGACGGTGACGACGTCAGCGCGGCCGGCGACCGGCTACGTCTTCGTCGCCTCGCTCACCGGGCCGGGCCAGCGCGGGCCGATGCTGGTCGACGACCGGGGGCAGGTCGTCTGGTTCCGGCCGGTGAAGACGGTTGCGATCGGCTTCCGCCGCCAGCTCTACGCGGGCAAGCCGGTCCTCACCTGGTGGGAGGGCACGATCTCGAAGATCGGCACCGGTCAGGGCGAGGGTGTGATCGTCGACCAGACCTATCGCACGGTGGCGCGCGTGCAGGCCGGGAACGGCTACCAGGCCGACGTCCACGAGCTCCTGCTCACGCCGGCGGGAACCGCGCTCATCACCGTCTACAACGAGGTGCAGCGCGACCTCACGCCGGTCGGAGGGCCGGCGAGCGGCAACGTGCTCGACTCGATCGTGCAGGAGGTCGACGTGAAGACCGGCAAGGTGCTGTTCGAGTGGCACAGCCTCGACCACGTGCCGCTGACCGACACCTATTCGCCGCTGCTGGATCCGTTCGACTACTTCCATGTGAACTCGATCGACGTCGACCTCGACGGCAACCTGCTCGTCTCGGCGCGCAACACCTCCGCGGTCTACAAGCTCGACCGCAAGTCCGGTCAGGTGCTGTGGAAGCTCGGCGGCCGCAGCAGCGACTTCGAGCTCGGGCCGCGGGCGTTCTTCATGTACCAGCACGACGCGCGCGGGCATTCCGACGGGACGCTGACGTTGTTCGACGACGGACCCTCGTCCTCGTCGCAGCAGTCGCGCGCGATCCGGCTCGGGCTCGACGTGGGTGCTATGCGCGCCGACCTGCTGCAGGAGTACGTGCATCCGTCGCCGCTCGCCGCGTCGGCGATGGGCAACGCGCAGGTGCTGCCGGGCGACGCGATGTTCGTGGGCTGGGGCACCGAGCCGTACGTGACGGAGTTCGGCGCGGGCGGCGAGGTGCGCTTCGACGCGAGGTTCGACGGCGGCGCGTGGAACTACCGCGCGTACCGCGACGCGTGGACCGGTCGGCCCGCGACGAAGCCGGCGCTCGTGGTCGAGCGCCACGGCGGCGGCGCGACGGTGTTCGCGAGCTGGAACGGCAGCACCGAGACCGCCTACTGGCGCGTGGCGGGCGGCGACTCCCGCAGCGCGCTCGCCCCGCTGAGGACGGTGCCGCGCGCCGGCTTCGAGACCGCGATTCCGCTTGCCGTGCGGCCGCGCTGGGTCAGCGTGACCGCGCTCGACCGCGAGCGGCGCGCGCTCGGCACGTCGCGCGCGGTCGCCGTCGCCTGAGACGGACTCGCGAACCTGGTTCGTCGCCTCGCGACGAACCAGGTTCGTGCGTTACCCGCCGCTGATGGCGCCTCGCGACGAACCAGGTTCGTGCGTTACCCGCCGCTGATGGCGGCGATCACGTCCACGCGCGAGCTCGAGTCGATCGGCGCGTCGAGGTCGGCGCGGTGCCCGTCCACGTAGACGTGGATGTGCATCCGCAGCTCCGGGCCGTGCTCGCACAGCCGGTCGCGCAGGCCCGGCCAACGCTCGTCGAGCTGCGTGAGGGCGTCGGCCACGGTCGGCGCCTCGACGTCGAGACGGCGCGGCAGCCCCGCGAACAGCGGCTGCAGCGTCGGCGGCAGTCGCAGGTGTGCCATCAGTCGAGCGTCGCGACCTCGACGGCGTTGATCCCCGGCAGATAGCCGGCGAGCTCCGTCCAGCTGTCGCCCTCGTCGCTCGAGGCGAAGACCTGGCCGGTGCTGGTGCCGACGTAGAGGCCGGGCTCGTCGCAGCGGTCGATCGCCATGCCCTCGCGCAGCACGCCGAGGTGCGCGTCGTGCTGCGGCAGTCCGCGGTCGAGTCGCTGCCACGTCTCGCCGGCGTCCCGCGTGCGCCAGACGGCTGCCTTGCCGTCGGGCATGCAGCGGCCGTGGCCGCCGTCGAGCGGCACGACGTAGAAGGTGTCGCGGTCGTGCGGATGCGCGGCGGCGGCGAAGCCGAAGTCCGTCGGCAGGCCCTCGGTGATCTCCGTCCACGAGCGGCCAGCGTCGTCGCTGCGGTGCATCCCGCAGTGGTTCTGCTGGTACATCCGTTCCCCGTCCGCCGCGAGCACGAGCTTGTGCACGCAGAAGCCGATCTCCTCGTGCTCGCGCGGCCAGTCGGCGCGCAGGCCGCGGTTGCGCGGCGTCCACGACGAGCCGCCGTCGGTCGTCTCGAAGATGCCGATGCCCTGCACGACCGCCCAGAAGCGGTCGTCGTCGCTCGGGTGCGGGAGGATCGCCGGCAGGCCGAGATGGCCCGGAGGCTGGTTGCCCGGGTCGTCCCACTCCGGGCGGCCCGGCTGCGACTCGAGCGTCGACAGCAGCGACCAGGTCCGTCCGCCGTCGTCGCTCGTGAAGATCCCCGCCGGCTCGGCGCCCGCGTACAGGCGCCCGTCCCTCGCCGTCAGGCCCGAGACCTTCGAGAGCTTGCGGTCGCCGTCGGTGTAGGCGAGCCCTTCGCTCGACTGCTCCCACGTCTCGCCGAGATCGGCGCTGCGCCAGATGCTCGTGCCGTGCCATTCGCTGGCGCCGGCGGCGTAGATCGTGCCGGTTTTCTCGTCGTAGATCGCGTGGTAGATCGGCCAGCCCTCGCAGAACGGCCCGCGTACCTGCCAGTCGCGGCGGTCGTCGCTGGAGAGCACGAAGCAGCCCTTGCGGGTTCCGACGAGCAGGACGGTGTGCGGCATCCTCGTACCTCCGGGGGTCGTGAGTCGGTCGCGTGCACACCTTAGACGTCGGCCGAAGCGGAAACTCATCGGCCGGGGGCGGATCAGTAGGATCGGGGCGATGGCGACCTCCGTCGACGTCGACCAGCGTCTCGAGCAGCACCGGGCGGAGCTGACGGCGTACTGCTACCGGATGCTCGGCTCTCCGTTCGAGGCCGAGGACGCCGTGCAGGACACGTTCATCCGCGCCTGGCGCGGCTTCGACCGCTTCGAGGGCCGCGCGGCGCTCCGGTCGTGGCTGTACCGGATCGCGACGAACGTCTGTCTCGACATGCTGCGGAGCCGCGAGCGGCGCGCGCGCCCGATGGACCTCGGCGACGCGCAGGCGCCCGTGGCCGAGAACCTGCACCTGCGCCCGGCCGAGGCGTGGATCCAGCCGATCCCCGATGCCCTCGTCAGCACGGACGCGGATCCGGCCGACCTGGCGGTGGAGCGGGAGACGGTGCGGCTGGCCTTCGTCGCAGCGCTGCAGCATCTGCCGCCGCGACAGCGCGCGGTGCTGATCCTCTGCGAGGTGCTTCGCTGGCAGGCGAGCGAGGTGGCCGAGCTGCTCGAGACATCCGTGGCGTCGGTGAACAGCGCGCTGCAACGGGCACGGGCGACGCTCGCCGCGCGTGACGTCGGTCCTTCGACGGGCGAGCTCGGCGACGAGGAGCGCGTGCTGCTCGAGCGCTACGTCACTGCGTTCGAGGCGTACGACATCGACGCGCTGACGTCGCTGATCCACGAGGACGCGACGCAGTCGATGCCGCCGTACGACATGTGGCTCGAGGGCCGCGACGACATCTTCGCGTGGTGGTTCGGGCCGGGCATCGGCTGCCGCGGCTCGCGCGTGCTGCCGGCGGGCAGCGCGAACGGCTCGCCCGCGTTCGGTCAGTACAAGCCTTCTGCGGACGGCGGCTACGAGCCGTGGGCGCTGCAGGTGCTCGAGCTGTCAGCCGGCGGCATCGCCGAGCTCACGTTCTTCCTCGACACCGAGACGCTGTTCCCGCTCTTCGGGCTGCCGTCGCGGCTCGAGGCGTAGCGCCTCCGCCAGCCCCGCGAAGCGGATCAGCTCCGCGAGCTCGGGCGGCGCGTCGAGGAGCCGCAGCTCGCAGCCCTGGCGCCGCAGCCCGAGCTGCAGGCGCGCGAGAGCGTCCACGACCGCAAGGGTCATCGTCGGTCGGACCGCGAGACCGGCCGAAACTCATCGGTGAGCCTGCTACGCGTGTTACGTGGCGAGGAGGCGCGAGCGGCCGAGCACGTTGCCGTACGCGTCGAGCGCCTCCACGAGCACGCGGGCGGGCCGGTGCCAGAGGCGGATCCTCGTCTCGAAGCCCGCGCGCCCGGCGGTCTGCAGCGGGCGGAGGCTCCGCGGCCCGGCGCCCCCGGAGACGCGCCAGCGCGCGACCTCGGTCGCGCCGTTCCAGCTCGCGTAGACGTCCACCGAGCCGTTGGCGTTCCGTACCGAGACGGCGGCGGGCGCGCCGGCCGGCCGGCCGACCCACGTCGAACGGAAGGCCCGGTAGCTCCACTGACCGTCGGGGAAGACCGCGTCGAAGCGCACCGAGCCGTCCGGACCGAACTCGGTGATCTCCGGCACCGTGCCCCAGCCGACGAACCAGCCGCCGCCGGCGACGGCCTCGGTGTTCCCCATCGCGAACGTCGACGAGCCGCGTGGGTTGGGGAACGAGCCGGCGACGGTCGCCTGCATCGCGGACGTGTCGAGCTTCAGCACGAGCGCGCGCGACACCGGCTCGGGTGCATCCTGCGGGGACGCAGCGCCGTCGTCGAACAGCGACAGCATTCCGTCGGCGTGACCGCGCGCGTCGTGCTGGTACCAGAAGGCTGCGCCCGCGCCGAGCGCGAAGTCGCTCTTCGTCCCGCCGAGACGCCACAGCACCTGGCCCGAGGCGCGGTCGAGCTTGTAGACGCCGGACGTGTTGCGCGCCGAGACGAGCAGGTTGCCGTCCTGGTCCACGTCCACGGAGTTGAGGTGGAAGTAATCCCACGTCGCGCCGACCGGCAGCAGGCTCTCGTCGACGCCGACGTGGTCGAGGCTGTGCCACTCGAACAGCGTCGCGTTCGAGGCGATGTCGATCTCGCGGATGACCCCCTCGACGATCGTGCCTTCGCTCGGGCCGCCGTACGCGGTGAGGTCCGCGGAGACGGCGTTGTTGAAGCTGATCAGCGCGGTGTCGCGCGACGTGATCAGGAACTCGTGCACCTCGGGCTGCATCCCGGTCGGCCCCGAGATTCGCTTCAGCACCCGGTACGACTGGTCGGCGATCACGCACATGCCGGCGAAGTAGCCGTTGTCGACGACGCCCTCCCACCAGGTGAGGACCGGCTTGCCGCGGTACGTCTGGGCACGGAGGTTCATCACCAGGTGGTCGCTCTGGTAGATCCAGATCGGCTGACCGGCGTCGTCGACGATCAGCCCGGTGCCGTGGTTCGTGCTCGCCGCGGCGAACGGCGCGACGAACACGTGTCCCGGCGCGGCTGCCGCGGTGCGCGTCTGCACCGCGACGAGCGGCGCCTTCAGGTCGGCACGCGAGTGGAACGTCGCAGCGGCCGGCGTCGACGGCGCCGCGTCCCCCCGCGCGGCGCGTGCGCCGGCGAGCGCCGCGACGAAGCCGGCGGACGAGAGCAGGAACGCACGCCTCGAGGATGTCGCGGGGGACGGCATCGGCCGGGGAGCATACGCCGCGCGCCTGCCGACCACCTGTGAAGGCGCCGGTTAGGCTTGTCGCAGATGGAAGCCGAGCAGCTGAGAGAGGCGCCCGCGGGTTCCGAGCGCGACCTCGCGGGCGTGTACCGCTTCTACGAGCTCGCGAAGCGGGCGGAATGGCAGGTGCGCGACCTGCCGTGGCGCGAGCTGCCGCCGATCCCGGAGTACAAGGGCTCGCCGCAGAAGCTCGCGCGGCGGCGGGATCTGTGGCGCTCGGTGGTCACGCAGCAGCTGCAGGCCGACGAGCTCGCGGTCGAGATGTCGACGCAGCTGTTCTCGATCGCTCCCGATCGGGAGGCGAAGCTCTACTACACGACGATGGTGCAGGACGAGTCGCGCCACACGGAGGCGTGGCTGAAGCTGATCGAGGAAGCGGGCGGGATGGCCGAGCGCGACCCGTACCTCGACCAGCTCGCGCGGATGACGCTCGACGCCGAGACGATCGAGGAGAAGGTGTTCCTGATGCAGGTGTTCTACGAGCGGCTGATCATCCCGCGCTTCCGCATGATCGCGCGCGCCTCGCGCGGAACGGTGCTCGAGGACCTCTGCAACCGACTGACGATCGACGACGGCATCCACCACGGCGCGGGCATGGCGTACGAGCGCGTGCTGCTCGAGGGCGCCGGCGCGAAGGTGACGAGCCGGCTCGTCGCCGCCGCGAACCGGCTGCTGCCGCTGTTCGCGCAGCACGCGCTCTGGCGGCCGAAGGCGCGCGAGTTCATCGGCGCGCTGATGCGCGAGACGGACATCCGGATGCTGAAGGAGGACCTCGAGAACGGCGTCCGCCTCGCCAAGTCGCTCGGCATCGACGTCTCCGGGATCGAGCTGCCGTATTGAAACTGTTTCGACCGTTCCGGTCGAAACAGTTTCCGTAAGGTGTCGCCGTGTGCTTCGACGTCGACTCGTCGCCGCCGGTCGCGCCGGTCACGGGCGCGGCGGTGTCGCACGACGACCTCGTCCTCGAGGCGGCAGACGGCAACCGGTTCGCGGCGTTCCTCGCCGAGCCGGACGAGCCGGCGCGGACCGGCATCGTCGCCCTGCCGGACGTCCGCGGCCTCTACCGCTTCTACGAGGAGCTGGCGCTGCGCCTCGCCGAGCGCGGCTATGCCGCGCTCGCGCTCGACTACTTCGGCCGCACGGCCGGAGTCGAGAAGCGCGGCGACGACTTCGACTACGCGCCGCACACGCAGCAGACGACGCTCGCCGGCGTCACGGCCGACGTTCGCGCGGCGGTCGCGCGGCTGCGCGAGCTCGGTTGCGCGTCGATCTTCACGGTCGGGTTCTGCTTCGGCGGCCGGATGTCGTGGGCGATGGCGGCGCAGGGACTGGGCCTCGCCGGCGCGATCGGCTTCTACGGCGGTCCCGGCGACTTCCGGGACGGCAGCCCGGGACCGACGAAGCTGGCGTCGCGGATGGAGGCGCCGATCCTCGCGCTGCAGGCCGGCGCCGACGCGCATATCTCCGCCGAGGACAACGCCGCCTTCGACGCGGCGTTGAGCGCGGCGGGCGTCGAGCACGAGGTCGTCACCTACGACGGCGCGCCGCACAGCTTCTTCGACCGCAAGCAGGAGGAGTTCGCCGAGGCCTCCGACGACGCGTGGCAACGGGTGCTCGCGTTCGTCGAGCAGCACGCTTGATCCTCGCCCTCGGTTGATCCTCGCAATCGACCAGGGCACGACGGGGACGACCTGCCTCGTCGTCGACGAGGAGCTGCGCGTCCTCGGGCGCGGCTACCGCGAGCTGCCGCAGCGCTTCCCGCGCCCCGGCTGGGTGGAGCACGACCCGGAGGCGATCTGGACGGGAGTGCTCGCCGCCTCCGACGACGCGCTGCGTGCCGCCGGCGTTCGCGCCTCCGAGCTCGAGGCGATCGGGATCGCCAACCAGCGGGAGACGACGGTGCTGTGGGAGCGCGCGACCGGCAGCCCGGTCGCGCCGGCGATCGTCTGGCAGGACCGGCGCACCGCCGACCGCTGCCGCGAGCTCGACGCGGCGCTCATCCGCGAGCGCACCGGGCTCGTGCCCGATCCGTACTTCTCCGCCACGAAGCTGGAGTGGCTGCTCCGCGAGCGCGACGCCGAGGGGCTCGCCTTCGGCACCGTCGACAGCTGGCTCGTGTGGAAGCTCACCGGCGGCGACGTGCACGTCACCGACCGCACGAACGCGTCCCGCACGATGCTCGCGTCGCTCGATCCCGTGGCCTGGGACCCCGAGCTGCTCGATCTGCTCGGCGTCGACCCGGCGCTGCTGCCGCGCATCGTCGAGTCCGGCGAGACGGTCGGCGATGCCGAGCTGCACGGCGGCCGCGTGGAGATCCGCGCGCTCGTCGGCGACCCGCAGGCCGCGCTCTACGGCCAGGGCTGCCGCAGCGCCGGGGAGGGGAAGGCGACCTACGGCACGGGGAGCTTCGTGCTGGTGCACGGCGGGGGCGAGTCGAGGACGCCGCCGCACGGGCTGCTGGCGACCGCGGCGGTCGGCGGCTACGCGCTCGAGGGGTCGATCCTCGCCGCCGGCGCGGCGGTGCAATGGCTGCGCGACGGCCTCGGCGTGATCGCGGACGCCGCCGAGACGGAGGCGCTGGCGCGCAGCGTGCCCTCGAGCGGCGGCGTCGTCTTCGTCCCCGCGCTCACCGGCCTCGGCTCGCCCTGGTGGGACAGCGAGGCCCGCGGCGTCGTCTCCGGCATCACGCGCGGCACTACGCGGGCGCACCTCGTCCGGGCGGCGCTGGAGGGGATCGCCCACCAGGTCGCCGACGTCGTCGAGGCGCTGCCCGAGCGGCCTGCCGTCCTGCGTGCCGACGGCGGCGCGAGCGCCAACTCCTTCCTGATGCAGGCGCAGGCGGATCTGCTCGGGCTGCCGGTCGAGGTGGCGGAGCGGGAGACGACGGCGCTGGGGGCGGCCGCGCTGGCGGCCCGCCGTCCCGTGAGCGTCCGTCTCGCGGCGCGCTACGAGCCGTCGGTGGCCGCCGACGAGGCGGCCGAGCGGCGGAGCGAGTGGCGGCGGGCGCTCGACCGCGCCCGGACCGCGCAAACCGAATAGCCCCGCCGGCCCGAACCTCTCAGCGCATCCACAGGCCGCGGATGCATGCTTTCCAGCAACTCGGACGAGAGGAGCGACATGGAGGAGCCGGGCGGCAAGCTCGAGCAGGCGCTGTTCGAGATCAGGCGCGTGATCGCAGGCCAGGAGCAGATGCTCGAGCGGGTGCTCGTCTGCCTGCTCTCGGGCGGTCACCTGCTGATCGAGGGCGTACCGGGGCTGGCGAAGACGCTGACGATCAAGACGACCGCCGCGGTGCTCGGCGGCACGTTCCACCGCGTGCAGTTCACGCCGGACCTGGTGCCGTCCGATCTGGTCGGCACGCGCGTCTACCGGCCTGACCGGGCGGACTTCGACGTCGAGCTCGGACCGGTGTTCTGCAACTTCCTGCTCGCCGACGAGATCAACCGCGCACCCGCGAAGGTGCAGTCGGCGCTGCTCGAGGTGATGCAGGAGCGTCAGGTGACGATCGGCGCCCGCACGTTCCCCGTGCCCGATCCGTTCCTCGTCCTCGCGACGCAGAACCCGATCGAGTCCGAGGGCACGTATCCGCTGCCGGAGGCGCAGATCGACCGGTTCATGCTGAAGGTGCTCGTCGACTACCCGGCGCACGACGAGGAGCTGACCGTCGTCGCCCGCTCGCTCGAGGTCGCGCCCGTGCTCGAGCGGGTGCTCTCGATCGAGGAGCTGCAGGCCTTGCAGCGCAAGGCAGCGCAGGTGTTCGTCGACCCGGCGCTGATCAGCTGGACGGTCGACGTGGCGACCGCCACGCGGCGGCCGCGCGAGCACGGTCTGCACGGCATCGCCGACTACGTCGCCTACGGCGCGAGCCCTCGCGGCCCGATCAGCCTCGTCACAGCCGGACGCGCGCTCGCGCTGATCCGCGGGCGCGACTACGTGATCCCCGCCGACCTCGAGACGCTCGTGCGCGACGCGTTCCGCCACCGCCTCGTGCTCTCGTACCGCGCGCTTGCGGAGGAGGTCGCGCCCGACACGATCCTCGACGCCGTCCTCAGCGCGGTCCCCGCGCCGCAGATCGACCTGAGGAGAGCGACCACGGCCGCATGACGGTGTCGGCGGACCCGTTCGCTCCGCTCCGCTCGCCGGCCAGGCCGGGGCCCGGTCCGCTGCCGCTGCCGTCGCTGCGCTCGCTCGAGCTTGCGGTCGGCCGGCGGGTGGAGGGCCTGCTCGCCGGCGACTACCGCTCGACGTTCGCCGGCGTCGGCAGCGAGCTCTGGCAGGTGCGGCCGTACCAGCCCGGCGACGACGTCAGGCGCATCGAGTGGAACGTCACCGCGCGCACCGGCGAGGCGCACGTGCGCGTCGAGCTCGCCGAGCGCGTCCTCGTCACGTGGCTCGTGCTCGACACGTCGGCGTCGATGTCGTTCGGGACGGCGGACCGTCGCAAGGCCGACGTCGCGGAGGGCGTCGCCGTCGCGGTCGGGTATGCGGCCACGCGCCGCGGCAACCGCCTCGGCACCGTCGTCTTCGGCAGCGAGTCCGCGTTCGAACGTCCGCGCCAGGGTCGCCTCGCGCTCCTCCAGACGCTCGTCCTCCTGCGCGACGTGGAGCCCGCGGGCGCCGGATCGTTGCGCGAGGCGCTCGAGCTGACCGACCGTGTCGCCCGCCAGCGCGCGCTCGTCGTGCTCGTCTCCGACTTCCGCGGCGCGCTCGACTGGCAGGCGCCGCTCCTCCGGGTCGCGGGGCGGCACCACGTCGTCGCCGTCGAGGTGCGCGACCCGCGGGAGCAGGAGCTGGCCGACGTGGGCGAGCTCCGTCTGGTCGATCCGGAGACCGGTCGCCAGCTGCGCGTCGACACCCACGACGCCCGCCTCCGGGAACGCTTCGCCGACGCGGCGCGCGACGAGCGGCGCCGGCTCGTCGCGCTGCTCTCCTCCGCGGGCGTGCGCCACGTCGCGCTGTCGACCGAGGGCGACTGGCTGCGGCCGCTCGCCGGGTTCCTGCGGCGAAGGGAGCGGGGCAGATGACGCTCCGAATCGGTGCTGACGTACGCGCGTTCCTCGGGCGCCGCTGGCAAGGGAGGCGAGCCCGAGCGCCGCTGGGCAGTACATCGGGTACGACCGAGGCGCGAGGGCGCAGCATCCCGCGGCCAGCGGCGTCAGGCACCGGCGAAGGCCGGCTTCGCCGGCCGGAAGCCGACGCCGGCGAGGGATGCGCGTGAGCTTCGGCTCCCCCTGGCTGCTTGCGCTGCTGGTGCTCGTGCCGCTCGCAGCCGCCGTGTACCTCTGGCACGAGCGGGGACGCGAGTCGCGCGCGGCGGCGTGGGCGCGGCCGGCCCTCCTGCCGAACATGCTCGAGCGTCCGCCTTCCTGGCGGCGCCACCTGCCGACGGCGCTGCTGCTGCTGGGGCTCGCGCTGCTGCTGGTCGGGTTCGCGCGGCCGAAGGTGCGGGAGAACGTCAGCCGCCAGGACGCGACCATGATCCTCGTGCTGGACGTCTCGGGCTCGATGGCTGCCAAGGACTCGCTGCCGACCAGGATCGCGGCCGCGCGCGCCGCGGCGGACAGGTTCGTCGCCGCGTTGCCGCACGGCTACCGGATGTCGGTGATCGTGTTCTCCGACCACGCCGCCGTCGTCGCTCCGCCGACCCGTGACCTCGCCCGCGTCCGGGCGGTGATCGCCGCGGCGCGCACCGGCCCGCAGGGGACGGCGTTGTCGGAGGCGGTGTGGCACGCCGTCGACGTCGCACGAACCGTGCCGCGCGAGAGCGACGGGAGGAAGCCGCCGGCCGAGATCGTCGTCTTCTCCGACGGCGGCCAGACCGCGGGCCGCATCACCGTCCAGCAGGCCGTGGCGAAGGCGAAGAAGGACCACGTGCCGGTCTCGACGGTCGCGATCGGCACACCGTCGGGAATCGTCGACCAGCCGCTCCAGGGCGGGCTGCAGGAGCAGATCCAGGTGCCCGTGGAGCCGCAGCTGCTCGAGCAGTTCGCGCGCTCGACGGGCGGGCGGTTCTTCGCCGGCGCGCGCACGGTCGACGTCGCCGCCGTGTACCGGTCGCTCGGGTCCCGCGTCGGCCGCATGCGGAAGACGGTCGAGGTGACGGCGGCGGCCGCCGGGGCCGGTCTCGCCTGCATGCTCGCCGGCGCTGCGCTGTCGGGGCTCTGGTTCCGGAGGTTGGCGTGAGCCGCCTGCTGGTGGCTGTCGTCGGGGCGCTCGCGCTGGTCGCGGCGACGGCTGCGCCCGGCTCGGCGGCGGACGAGTGCCGCGGCCTCCGGGCGTGCATCCCGGTGCCGGGGCCGTGGGTGGTCGTGAACCAGGCGTCGGAGTCGGAGTTCCTGCTCTCCTGCGGCAGGCGAGGCGTCGTCGGCGGGGTCGACGCCGACGCCACGACCGCTGCCGTCCGGCTGTCGTTCGACGGAAGGCTGGGCGCGCCGGTCTCGCCGGGCGTCACGACCACGCGCAGCGCCTACTTCCGCGGCATCCTCGCCCGCGGCGGACGGGCCGCGTTCCGGCCGTGGCTCGGGTGCATTCCCGCGGCGGGCGGCGGCGGACGCTCGACGGTGTCGGCGCGCGTCGCGCCCGGCGCCGCCCTCGACCGGCGCGCGCGGATCGTCGTGGTGACGCCGGGCGAGGTGAAGACGGCGTCGATCGGCTGTCCGGTGGGCGAGCGCCTCGTCGGCGGCTGGCACGCGATCGCCTTCCGGACGACGAAGGCGCCCGACCTGCGCGACGCGGCGCTCGTCGAGGCGAGCCACGCGCTGACCCGTAGCAAGGTGGTCGTCACCGTCGCCGCGACCGATGCGCTGTCGGTCGACGCGCACGCGATCGTCCAGGTCGGAGCGGCCTGCGCCCCATGACGTTCTCGGCGCCGCTGTGGCTGCTCGTGCTGCTGCTCGTGCCGGCGGTGGTCGCCGCCGCGCTCTGGCTCGAGCGGCGACGTTCGCGCTACGCCGTCGCGTTCACGAACCTCGACCTGCTCGCCGCCGTCGCGGCTCCGCGGCGCGCCTGGCGGGCGTGGGTGCCGCTCGCGTTCTTCCTGCTCGCGCTCGCGTCGGCGGGCGTCGCGGTCGCCCGCCCGCGCGCGACCGTGCGGGCGCCGGCGCAGCGCGCGACGATCGTGCTGCTCGTCGACGTCTCGGGCTCGATGCGCGCGAACGACGTGAAGCCGACGCGTCTCGGCGCGGCTCAGCGCGCGATGGAGACGTTCCTCGACAAGGTGCCGTCGTCGGTGAAGGTCGGCCTGGTCTCGTTCTCCACCGAACCGGACGTGCTCGTGCTGCCGACCACCGACCGCGAGCAGATGCGCGAGGGGATCGAGCTGCTCGTGCCCGAGGCGGGGACCGCGATCGGCGACGGGATCGCGGTCGCGGTACGGGTCGTCCAGTCGTCGCTCGGCAACGCGCCGCGCGGACCGAACGGCAAGGTGCCGGGCGCGATCGTGCTCCTGTCCGACGGCGCGCAGACGCGCGGCGCGCTGCAGCCGCTGCAGGGCGCCGACCGGGCGAGGGCGGCAGGCATCCCCATCTACACGATCGCGCTCGGCACGAGCCACGGCACGCTCGGCGGCTTCGGCGGGTTCGGCTTCGGCCAGTTCGGCGGCGGCCGCTTCCCCGTCCCGCCCGACCCGGCGATCCTGCGTGCGATCGCCAACGACACCGACGGCGTCGCCTACCGCGCGCAGACCGCCTCCAAGGTCAGCGAGGTCTACAAGCGGCTCGGCTCGAGCGTCGTCACCCGGCCCGCGAACCGCGAGATCTCGTCGTGGTTCGCCGGTGCGGCCGCGTTCCTGCTGATCGGCTCGCTCGCCGCCGGTCGCGTCGTCGGCGCGCGCCTGCCCTGATCGTCAGAGGTCGAGGTTCAGCTCGCGCAGCGCGAGGAAGACGCCTTCGCTGAAGGTGGGGTACGGCGGGATGACGTCGAGCAGCACCTCGATCGGCGTCTCGGCGCGGATCGCGAGCGTCAGCTGCTGGAGCCATTCACCGGACTCGGGCCCGACCGCGACCGCGCCGGTCAGCACGCGCCTCGCCGGATCCGCGACGACCTTCACGAACCCGTCGCGCTTCGGGCGTTCGTAGGTCGAGAGCCGCGGCACCGACGTGAGCGGCCAGGTCGCGCTCAAACCGCCAGCCGTGTCGCCGACGGTGGCCACCTGCGGGTCGGTGAAGATCGTCGCGGGGACGGCGCGATGGTCGGCGCGGACGTCGCGGCCCGCCATGTCGTAGGCGACGACGCGCGCGTGGTACTTGCCGACGTGCGTGAAGGGCGCGATGCCCGTCACGTCGCCGATCGCCCAGACGTTCTCGGCTGCGCGGAGCCGCTCGTCGACGGCGATCCCGCGGCGTGAGATGTCGAGCCCGAGCGACTCGAGCCCGTCGACGTTCGGGCGGCGTCCGGTGGCGACGAGCAGCCGGTCGAACGGCAGCTCGGCTCCGCCCTCGAGCACGAGCGCCGAGCCCGTGACCCGCTGCGCCGAGGCGCCGAGCCGTAGGTCGACCCCGTCCTCCCGCAGCGCCGCCTCGACGAGCGCGGCGGCGTCGGCGTCGACGCGGGACAGCAGGCGGTCGTCGCCCTGGACGAGCGTGACCTGCGAGCCGACGCGCTGGAAGAACTGCGCCAGCTCGCAGCCCACCGGCCCGCCGCCGAGCACGACCAGGCGCTCCGGCACCTCGAGCGTCTCGGTCGCTTGCACGTTCGTCCAGTAGTCGACGCTGTCGAGACCCTCGAGCGGCGGGACGGCCGGCGACGAGCCGGTGGCGACGACGAGCCGGTCGTAACGGAGCTCGGTCCCGCCGACGCGGACGAGGCCCGGCTCCGCGACGACGCCGTCGCCTCGCACGAGCTCGGCGTCCATCGACGCGAGCCATTCCACCTGCGACGAGTCGTCTCGCTCGGCAACCCAGTCGCGCCATGCGAACACACGCTGCGGGTCGAGCGTGGCGCCGTCGATCGCGCCGTCGGAGTGTCGCGTCGCGGCGACGAGCTCCGGCGCGCGCAGCATCGTCTTCGTCGGCATGCAGGCGTAGTAGGAGCACTCGCCGCCGACGAGGCGCCGCTCGACGACGGTGACGCGCGACTCGCGGTCGAGCCGGCGGAGGGCGCCGACGAGATGCTCGCCCGACGACCCTCCGCCGAGAACGACGACGTGCACTACAGGAGGTGGTTCGCCTTCAGGAACGCGTGCGCGACGGTCGCCGAGCTCGCCTTGTCGACGATCACCGCCTTGTTCATCGCGATGATCGCGGGCAGCGTCAGCTTCGCCGACACCGCGTTCACGGTCTTCGTGAACGACGGCCCGAGCGCCGACGCCAGCGACGTCTTCACGATCGGCGCGACGTTCTGGAACCCGGTCACGTGCTTCGGGTCGGCCAGCACCGTGTACTTCGACGGCTTCGCCAGCGGCGGGTCCGTCGAGAACACGTCGGCGGCCTGCACCTTGCCGCTGTCGAGCGCCGCGTACGCCGAGATGCCGGCCAGCGGCACGAACGACGCCTTGCTCAGGCCGTACTGCTTCGTGTAGCCGACGAAGCACGTGTTGCGCGTCTTGCACTCGGGGAAGCCGCCGAGCTTGAACGAGCCGACCTTCTTGAGGTCCCCGATCGCCTTCAGCCCGTACTTCTTCGCCGTCGCGTTCGTCACCGCGACCACGTCGGTGTCGTAGAACGGCGTGGGGGAGAGCAACGTGTAGCCCTTCGCCCGCTCGAGCTTCTTCGCCAGCGCGTACGTCGCCTTGGCCGACTTCGGCGAGAAGGTGCGGTGGAAGACGTCCTGCACGATCACGCCGGTGTACTCGGGATACATGTTGATCTTCCCGCTCGTCAACGCCGCCTGCATCAGCTCGGTCGCCCCGATGTTCGACTTGTAGGTGACGCTGAAGCCCTTCGCCTTCAGCGCCTGCGTGTACAGCTGCCCGAGGATGTCCTCCTCGGGGAAGTTCTTCGAGCCGAGCACGATCGCCGGCTTCGCCGTCGAGCGGGTGTGCGCGGCGGCGGCCAGAGCCGCCGCGGTAAGGCCGATCACGATCGCGACTCCGAAGGAGATCGCGAACGCCGCCTTCGCCGCGCGGCGGTTGTGCTTGCGGATCACCGAAGCTCCTTTCGTCGAGGAGACCGGACCCTAGACAACCGGACCCCCCTGGGAGTCACGGCGGCCTGGACTCCGAGCAGCAGGACGAAGACGCCCGCCGACAGGATCATCACGCAGATCGAGGCGCCGATCACGCCCGACAGCCGATAGCTCGCCTGGTTCACGATCACGTCGCCGAGCCCGCCGCCGCCTGCGATCGCCGCGATCGGCGCGGTGGCGACGACCGTCACGGCGGCGACCCGCAGACCGGTGAAGAGCAGCGGCAGGGCGAGCGGCAGCTCGACGCGGCGCAGGATCTGCGCCCCCGTCATGCCCGTCCCGCGCGCCGCCTCGACGGCGTCGCGGTCGACGCGGTCGACGCCGTCGAAGCTGTTCGTGAGGATCGGCCCCGTCGCGAGCACCGCGAGCGCGACCATGTTGTTCACGAAGCCGATGCCGAGCACCGTCAGGAAGACGCCGATCAGCACGAGGCTCGGCAGCGCACGCCCGACGATCGAGGAGCCGATCGCGAGGCTCGAGCCGCGGTGCAGGTGGCCGAGCACGATCCCGAGCGGCAGCGCGACCGCCAGACCGATGCCGAGCGCGGCCGCCGACAGCTCGATCTGCTCCAGCGCCTTCTGCGCCAGCAGGCCCGGGTTGTCCGCGATGAAGCGGAGCGCGTCGGAGAATGCGCCCGCGAGGATCACGCCAACCTCTTGGCCGCCCAGGGTGCGAGCAGACGACGCAGCAGGATCAGCGTCGCGTCGCACGCGAGCGCGAGCATGACCGCGAGCGCGCCCGCCGAGTAGATCTCCGTCTTGAACGGCGTCGGCTCCTTGAGGGCGAGGAAGATCGGGTACCCGAGCCCGTACTTGCCGAGGAAGGCGGCGATCGTCCCGATCGAGATCGTGGACACGACGGCGATCCGGAGGCCGCCGACGATCGCCGGCACGGCGAGCGGCAGCTCCACGCGCCACAGCACCTGGCGGCGCGTGAGGCCCATCCCGAGCGCGGCCTCGAGGACGTCGGGCGGCGCGGCGCGCAGCCCGGCCACCACGTTCGGGAAGAGGATGACGAGCGTGTAGCCGACGAGCGCGATCTCGATCGTCGTCCACGTCAGCCCGGTCAGCGGGACGAGCAACTGGAAGAGCGCGAGGCTCGGGATCGTGTAGAGCAGCGCCGCGGTGATCCCGACCGGATGCTCGATCCCGCGGAGCCGATGCGCGGCGAGCCCGAGCGCGAACGCGAGCGCGAACCCGATCCCGACCGCGATGCCGGTCAGCTCGACGTGCTGCACGAGCGCCGGCTCGAGGGTGTCGCTCCAGTGTGCGCGCACCCAGTCGAAGCAGAAGACGTGGTCGCCCGTGACGCAGGCGCTGCCGTGCCCGAAGTTCGGGATCACGGGACCGCCCGCCGCGAGCCGGATCACAGCAGCTCCGCCGCGTCGTGCAGACGGAAGACGCCGAGCTCCTTCCCGTCGCGGTCGGCGACGACGACGCGGTCGACTCCCGCCTCCAGCATGCGGCTGACCGCGTTGCGCACGGTCGTGTCGCGCGTCAGGCGCGGCGCGCCCTCGGCATCCGTCGCCGGCTCGAGCGGCACCTCGCCGAGCGTGCGCAGCGCCAGCCGTCGCAGCGCGCGGTCCTCGCCGACGAACTCCGCGACGAACTCGTCGGCTGGTTGGGCGAGGATCGCGTCCGGCGTGTCGTACTGCGCGAGCACGCCGCCCTGCCGCAGGATCGCGATCCGGTCGCCCATCGAGATGGCCTCGTCGACGTCGTGGGTGACGAAGATCACCGTCTTGCCGACCTCGCGGTGCAGGCGCCTGAGCTCCGTCTGCAGCCGCAGGCGGGTGATCGGGTCGAGCGCGCCGAACGGCTCGTCCATCAGCAGGAGCGGTGGGTCGGCGGCAAGCGCGCGCGCGAGGCCGACCCGCTGGCGCTGCCCGCCCGACAGCTCCGCCGGGTAGCGGCGCGCGTCGGCGGCGTCGAGCCCGACGAGCTCGAGCAGCTCGGTCGTGCGCTCGCGCGTCCTCGTCCTGCTCCAGCCGAGCAGCCGCGGCACGGTGGCGACGTTCTCGCCGACCGTCATGTGCGGGAAGAGGCCGACCTGCTGGATGACGTAGCCGATCCCGCGCCGCAGGTCGACGGGCGCGAGGTCGCGAACGCTGCGGCCGTCGATGCGGATGTCGCCGGAGTCGAACGGCACGAGCCGGTTGACCATCTTCAGCGCCGTCGTCTTGCCGCCGCCGGAAGGGCCCACGAGCACGCAGAACGCCCCCGCGGGGACGACGAAGGAGAGCTCGTGCACGGCGTCGCCCTCGCGCCCCGGGTATCGCTTGGTGACGCGATCGAACTCGATCTGAGCAGCGCTCACGTCCCTGGCCGCCTTTCGCTCGCGCCCGGCGGAGCCGGGCTCCGCGAAAGGCTGACGACGCTGGTGTCACCTGGCCTTCCGGGCCCGTGCAGAGCACTGTGCCCTCCGGCCGTGCGCCACCAGCGTCGTCCCAGGAACGTGAGCACGCTCATCGTCGAGGGTTGCGAATGCCGATGAGGCCGATCGCGCCGCCGCAGGCGACGAGGCAGGCGGTGATCGCCATCGCGAGCCGGAAGCCGGCCACGTCGAGCCGGTTCTGGGTCCCGGCGACGGAGACGCCGACGACCGCGATCCCGAGCAGGCCGGCGACGCGCGCGACGGCGTTGTTGACGCCGCTCGCGATGCCGCTGTCGCGCTCGCCGGCGTCGGCGAGCACGGTCGCCGTCAGCGGCGCCACGATCAGCGACAGCCCGACCGAGAAGACGACGAGCGGCGGCAGCAGCTCGGTCCAGTACGAGAACCCCGGCCGCAGCCGCACGAGCGCCGCGAGGCCTGCGCCCGCGACGAACGGCCCGAGCGCCATGAACAGGCGCGGCCCGTAGCGCATCGAGAGCCTGCCGACGCGCGGCGAGAGCACGAACATCACGATCGTCGTCGGCAGCAGCGCGAGCCCGCTCTGCAGCGCCGAGTAACCGGAGAGCTGCTGCACGAACAGCACGAGAAAGAACGTGAGCGTCGAGAGGCCGGCGTAGACGGTGAGCGTCTCGAGGTTCGCGAACGAGAAGTTGCGTCGCGAGAAGAGGCGCAGCGGCAGCATCGGCTGCGCGGCGCGCCGCTCCCACCAGAGGAAGAGCGCGAAGAGCGCGGCGCCCGCGACGAGCGTCGCGGGCACGATCGGGTCGCCCCAGCCGCGCCGCGGCTCCTCGATCAGCGCGAACACCGGCCCGCCGAGGCCGAGCACGCAGAGGACGCCGCCGAGGACGTCGACGCGGGGCCGGACCTCGGTCTGCTCGCGCGCCGGGACCGCGTAGAGGACGAGCGCGGCGGTCGCGGCCGCGATCGGCACGTTGATCAGGAAGATCAATCGCCACGAGCCGTGGGTCACGAGCCAGCCGCCGACGATCGGGCCGATCACGAAGGCGACGCCCGTCCACGCCGTCCACGTGCCGATCGCCGCGCCGCGCTCCTCGCCCGAGAACGTGCGCGCGATCACGGCGAGGCCGGCGGGCGTGAGCAGGGCGCCTGCGACGCCCTGCAAGCCGCGGGCGAGGATCAGCACCGTTCCGTCCGGCGCCACGGCGCACAGGACCGACGTCAGCCCGAACGAGACGATCCCGAGCAGGAACAGCCGGCGGGCGCCGAAGACGTCGCCCAGCGACCCGCCGACGAGCAACAGCGAGCCGAGGGTCAGCAGGTAGGCGTCGACCACCCATTGCTGCAGCGCGAGCCCGCCGCCCAGGCTGCGCTGGATCGAGGGCAGGGCGACGTTGACGACCGTCGAGTCGACGAAGACGATGACCGACCCGAGAATGCAGGCGACGAGCACCAGCCGGTTGCGTGAAGTCCGAGTCCGCGCCAGGCGCTCGATACTCGCAGAGAGCGCGGGGGCGGCCGCGAGCGCGGCCGCCCCCCGGCCCTCAGTTGGGCCGGGGCCGGCGGCGGGAGGCGGGGCGGCGGCGGTCGCCGCGCAGCAGCTCGACGTGGGCGTCGGTGATGATCTTCGTGATCTCGGGATACCAGGGCCTCAGCACAAGCGGCTCCTTTCTCTCGTTCTCAAGTATCTCGATGTCGAGATACTAGACTGTGAGAAGCTTGACGTCAAGAGAAAACGTGCGATCATGTGCCCATGACCGCGAAACGTGACCACGTCGACCGGTTCCTGGACGAGCTCGAGCTCTTCGAGGGGCTGGACCTGGAGGTCGAGGGGATCGTCGACCGCATCGGCGGCATCCACCGCCGGATCCATCGGGCCATGGAGGCGACGCTCGCCGACTTCGGCCTCAGTCACGCAGACTTCAAGACCATGGGCGCGTTGCGGCGATCCGGGCCGCGGACGCCGGGAGTCCTCGGCCGCTACCTCGAGCTGTCGAGCGGCGCGATGACGAGCAGGCTCGACGCGCTCGAACGGTCGGGCTACATCCGGCGGGTACCCGACCCGCACGACCGGCGCAGCGTGCTCGTCGAGCTGACGGACGAGGGTCGCGAGGCGTGGGAGAGCGCGGCGAGCATCCAGGCGCGCAAGGAGGCGTTCTTCGCGAGCGCGCTCAGCCGACCCGAGCAGCAGCGGCTGAACTCGCTGCTGCGGAAGCTGATGCTCGCGCTCGAGGCGGCCGAGGCTCAGGCTCAGGCGGCGTCAGCCGACGGCGGCCGTTCGTAGCCCCGCGTCGCCTGTGCGCGGGCCGAGGGCGTGGAACGGCTCCGGCTCGCGCGTGCCCTCGACACAGTCGGCGACGTAGTCGCCGAGCGCGGGCCCGTGCTTGAAGCCGTGGCCCGACCCGCCGCCCACGAGCCACCAGTCCTGCCGCTCGGGGTGGCGTGCGACGACGAAGTGCGTGTCGCCGGTGAGCGCGTACTGGCAGACGCGGGCGCCGACCACGGGCGCGTCGGCCAGCGCCGGGAACCGGTACGCCGCGTATGCCCGCGCCTCCGCCTCGCGCTCGGCGGACGGGAGGCGGTCGAGCGTGTCGGGGTCGACGGGGCCGCCCGGCACGTCCGGCGCGATCTTCACGCCCAGCCCGGCGATCTCGCCGTGCCCGTAGAACGGCCCGTCGTAGTCGCAGAAGCCGGGCGTCCTCCGCCAGCCCGAGTCGCCGCCGAAGAAGAAGACGTCGCGGCGCGAGAGCGTCAGCTCCACCTCGTCCGGGAAGAGCGGTCCGAGCCAGGCGCCGCAGGCCCACACGACCGCGTCCGCCTCGGGCGGCTCGGCAGGCGTCACGCGCCGCGCTTCGAGCCGCACACCCAGCGACTCGCAGTCCTCGACCAGGAGCTGTGTCGCGACGCGGGCGTGGAGCACCCCGCCCTCGGGCTCGTAGAGCACGCCGTTCAGGTCGTCCACGCGCAGCGACGGATAGAGGTCGCGCGCGGCGTCCGGCGCGAGCCACTCGTGGGGAATCCCGAGCCGCTCGAACGACAACCGGCTGCGGCTCTCGAACCCCTCCGGGTCGCGCGCGAACCAGGCGAGGCCGACCTGCTCCCAGATCCGCCGGCCCGTCCGCTCCTGCAGCTCGAGCCATTGCTCGCGTGCGCGCCGCGAGAGGACGGCGTACCAGTCGGCGTCGCCGTGCGCGGCCCGAAGCAGCCGCGTGTCCCCGCCGGACGCGGAGCGCACGTTGCCGGGCACGTGCTGCTCCACCAGCGTGACGTGCCAGCCGCGCTGCGCGAGCGAGCGTGCGACCGAGGCGCCGAACACGCCGGCGCCGACGACCACCGCGTGTCCGCTCACGCGGTGACCGTGAGCCGGAGGACGTCGGGCCGGTGGTAGTGCCCGGCCGCGTCGAACCGCTGCCGCTCCTCCCAGAGCCGGGCCGGCTCGAGCTCGGCGTAGAGAATCGACTCGGTGTCGTAGAGGGGGCCGGCGAGGTAGCTGCCGTCGGGTGCGAGGACGGCGGAGCCGCCGCGGCCGATCACGTCGATCCCGGCGATCAGCTCGCGCAGCGGGAAGTCCGCCGGGTACGCCGCGGCGCGCTGGAGATGGCTGGGCGAGACGACGAAGGAGCGCGACTCGCGGGCGATGTGGACGAGCGTGTGCTGCCAGGCTTCGCCGTCGTCCGCGGTCGAGGCGACGTAGATCTCCACGCCGGACTCGTACAGCGCGAAGCGCGCGAGCGGCATGTAGTTCTCCCAGCAGATCAGGCCGCCGATCCGGCCGAGCTCGGTCGGCAACGCACGCAGGCCCCCGCCGTCGCCCTGCCCCCAGACGAGGCGCTCGTGGTTGGTGGGCACGAGCTTCCGGTGCTTCTGCGCGAGCGAACCGTCCGGTGCGTGGTAGAGGAGCGTGTTGTAGATCGTCGCGGGTCGCGCGGGGTCGATCTCGTTGACGCCGGTGACGAGCCAGACGCCGTGCCGGCGCGCGGCGTCGGCGATGCGGTCGGCGGCGGGGCCGGGAATCTCGACCGACTCGCGCGCGAGCAGCGCGAACGCCTCCTTCGCGCCCGGCACCGCCCAGCCGGACAGCGCTCGCGCCCACACCGAGGACGGGTACGCCGGGACGAAGGTCTCGGGAAACACGACGAGCTGCGCACCGTTCCCCGCCGCCTCTGCCGTCAGGCGCTCCAGCTTGTCGATCGTCGCCTCGCGGTCGAGGACGACCGGCTCGGCCTGCACGCAGGCGACGCGCACCGGCGCCTTCATGGCTCGACCCTACACGGCGACGGGCGCGTCGAGCGCCGCGCGCAGCGACGCGACGTAGCCGGCGAGCGCGCCGGCGCCGCCCTCGGCCGCCTCGACCGCCCGCGAGCCGACGACGACGCCGTCGGCGAGCTCGGCGGCGGCCCTCGCCTGCTCCGGCGTCGAGATGCCGAAGCCGGCGCGCAGCGGCAGGTCGGTGACGGCCCGCGCGCGGCGGGCGAGCGGCTCGAGCGTGGGGGCGAGGCGGTCGCGCGCCCCGGTCGTGCCCTTCACCGTCACCAGATACAGCCAGCCGTCTGTCGCCTCGGCGGCGATCCGCAGCCGCTCGTCGGTCGACGTGGGCGCGACGAGCTGCACGCGACGCAGCTCCGGACGTTCGTCCGCCGGCAGGTCGGCGACGATCAACGAGCTCGCGCCTGCCTCGCGTGCCTCGCGCTCGAAACGCTCCCAGCCGTACGCGTCGAGGAGCGACGCGTACGTCATCGGGACGAGCGGCACGTCCACCAGCTCGCGCGTCAGGGCGAGGCAGTCGAGGCAGGGCGCGGTGCGCATGCCCTGCGCGAGCGCGCGCTCGGCCGCCCTGCGGATCACCGGCCCGTCCGCGAGCGGGTCGGAGAACGGGAAGCCCAGCTCGATCACATCCGCGCCCGCCTCGACCGCGGCACGCGCGAGCTCCGGTGTCTCCGGCCCCGCCATCAGGTAGATCACGAGGGTCTTCGTCATCGCGTGCGAAGGGCGGCGACGATGTGCTGCCCGCAGGAGACGACGCCGGGCTCCTCACACAGCTCCGCCTCGAGCCGACGGACGAGCTCCCGGAGCCCGGGTTCCTCCGGCCGCGGGTCGGGGATCAAGCCGGCAGCCGCGGACGCGACGACGTCGCCGTGGCGGGCGAGCATCGACTCGAGCTCGCTCCAGCGAAAGAGGTGCATGCCGAGATGGCCGTAGTCGCGACCCTCGGGCAGGAAGCCCGTACGCGCGATCGCCAGCTGTCTCTCGACGCCGTCGCGGCGAGCGAGGTCGAGCAGCTCGCGGATGGCGTGCACGACGGTCCCGGCGGGCGACATGACGCTCACGAGCACGAACCCACCCCGGCGCGTCACCCGCGCCAGCTCGGCAATCGCCTCGCCGGCGCGGTCGAGCACGTAGCTGAGCGGGCCGCCGTAGCACACCGCGACGTCGAAGCTCCCGTCGGCGAAGCTGGAGAGGTCGGTGACGTCGCCGACGCGGGCGTCGACGTCCGGAAGGCGCTGCCGCAGGAGGTCGAGCTGCGCCTGGGAGACGTCGAGCGCGACGATCTCGGCGCCGAGCCGTCGCAGCTCGAGAGCGAACCGACCGGGGCCCGCGCCGGCATCGAGAACCCGATCGCCGGGGCGGACGAAGCGCTCGAGGAAGCGGACGTGGATATCGAGCCCGGCTTCGGGGGTTCGACCATCCTCGAAGCGGGTCCACTCCCGGTCGCCGTAGGCGTCGAAAAAGGCCGCGGTGCGCTCCGGGTCGTAGCTCACGGGGAACCCCCGGAAACTGTTTCGTCGCTCCGCGACGAAACAGTTTCCAGGTCCTTGTCGCCGCGGCCCGAGAGGCAGACGAGGATCAGCTCTGCGTCCAGGTCGAGCGCGCGCGCGAGCGCGTGCGACGATTCGAGCGCCGGCACGATCCCCTCGGTCGCGCACAGCCGGTGGAACGCGGCCAGCGCTTCCTCGTCCGTGGCCGTCACGTAGGTCGCGCGGCCCGAGTCGCGCAGGAACGCGTGCTCGGGCCCGACGCCGGGATAGTCGAGCCCGGCCGAGATCGAGTGCGCGTCGAGGATCTGGCCGTCGTCGTCTGCGAGCAGCGAGGAGCGCGCGCCGTGCAGCACGCCCGCTCGGCCCGCGCCGAGCGACGCGGCGCCCGCGGCCTCGACGCCGACGAGCCGCACATGCTCGTCGGCGACGAAGTCGGTGAAGATCCCGATCGCGTTCGAGCCGCCGCCGACGCAGGCAACGACCGCGTCGGGCAGCCGCCCCTCCTCCGCGAGCATCTGCGCCCGCGCCTCGCGACCGATCACGCGCTGCAGCTCGCGCACCAGCTCGGGGTATGGAGCGGGCCCGACGCACGAGCCGATCAGGTAGTAGGTCGTATCGACGTTCGCGATCCAGTCGCGGATCGCCTCGCTCGTGGCCTCCTTCAGCGTCCTCGTGCCGAACTCGACGGCGCGCACCTCCGCCCCGAGCAGCTGCATCCGCGCGACGTTCGGAGCCTGGCGGCGCATGTCCTCGCTGCCCATGTAGACGACGCACTCGAGCCCGAAGCGCGCGCACACGGTCGCCGTCGCGACGCCGTGCTGACCCGCGCCGGTCTCGGCGACGATGCGCTCCTTGCCGAGCCGGCGGGCGACAACCGCCTGGCCGAGCGCGTTGTTCAGCTTGTGCGCGCCCGTGTGCAGCAGATCCTCGCGCTTCAGGTACACGCGCCGATCGGGCGCGAAGCGCTCCGCCCGCGTCAGCGGCGTCGGACGGCCGGCGTAGCTCGTGAGCAGCCCGTGCAGCTCCGTGCGAAAGCCGTCGTCGTGGCGCAGCTCCGCCCACGCGCGCTCGAGCTCGTCGAGCGCCGGGATCAGCGTCTCCGGGACGTACCGACCGCCGTACGCGCCGAAGGTCCTCGTCATCGTGCCGCCTCCACCCACGCGCGTACCCTCGCGTGGTCCTTGACGCCGGGCGCCGACTCGGTCGACCGTGCCGAGTCGACCGCCCACGGCCGCACGCGCTCGATCGCCCCGCGGACGTTCTGCGGGTCGAGCCCACCCGCCAGCATCACGCGGCCAGGGGCTGCGGCAGCGCGTTCGAGGTGCGCCGGATCGTCCTCGCCCCACGGCAGGTCGACAACGATGCCGACCGGCTCGTCGCCGCGCAGGAGGACTGCATCCCGGGAGCGGTGGCCGTCGACGCGCCCGTAGTGCTGGACGAGGTCGGCGTCCGTCTCCTCGCGCTCGCCGACGAAGACGGCGACGCGCAGCACGGTGTCGGGGGCGTCGAGCAGCCCGTCCGTGCGGCGCGGGCTCTCGCGGGCGAGGATGAAGCCGACGAGATCGGCCCCCGCGTCGACGGCCGCGTCCACGTCGTCCTGCCGCGTCAGCCCGCACACCTTGACGAGCGGTCGCCGGAGCAGCTCGGCGAGCGTCGCGCCGGGATCGCGCGCCCGCATCAGCGTCGAGCCGACCAGCACGGCGTGCGCGCCGGCGAGCTCGGCCGCGGCGGCCTGCGCGCGCGTCTCGATTCCCGACTCCGCGATCACGAGCGGCCCGCGCAGGCGGGAGACGAGCTCGAGCTGCGCCTGCCTGTCGACCGCGAACGTGTCGAGGTCGCGCGCGTTCACGCCGACGATCGGCGCGGCGAGCACGCGCGCCCGCTCCACCTCGCCCGCGTCGTGTGCCTCCACGAGCGCATCGAGCCCGAGCGCCTCCGCCTCGCGCATCAGGCTCACGCAGGTCGCGTCGTCGAGGTCGCGCAGCAGGAGGAGCGCCGCGTCGGCGCCGGCGTCCCGCGCCGTCCGCAAATGCGCCGCCGTCGAGAAGAACCCCTTCGCGAGCAGCGGGAGGCTCGTCGCCGCGCGGGCCGCGCGGAGGTCGTCCCAGGAGCCGCCGAACCGCTCGTCGACGAGCACCGACATCGCGCGTGCGCCCGCCGCCTCGTACGCACGCGCGACGGCGACCACGTCTCCACCGGGCCGCAGATCGCCCGCCGAGGGCGAGCGGCGCTTGAACTCGGCGACCGCCCCGAACCCTCCTCGTAACGCCTCGCCGAAGCGCTTCACACCGGCACCGCCTGCGAGAACGCGATCAGCTCGTCGAGCCGGGCGGCGGCAGCGCCGGAGTCGACGGCGTCCCGCGCCAGCGCGAGCCCCTCGACGAGATCCTGTGCATGACCGCCGGCCGCGATCGCGCCCGCCGCGTTGAGGAGGATCGCGGAGCGGCGGCCGCCGTTCGCGCCCGCGAACACCTCGCGGATGCAGCGCGCGTTTTCGGCCGGGGTGCCGCCGCGCAGCTCCTCGGGCTCGCACCGCTCCACGCCGAGCTCGAGCGGATCGATCACGCGCTCTTTCACCGTTCCGTCGACGACCTCGCAGACGAGGTTCGGCCCCGCCGGCGAGAGCTCGTCGATGCCGAACGCGCCGTGTACGACGAAGGCGCGCCGCGCGCCGAGCAGCGCGAGCACGTCGGCGATCACGGGCACGAGCGACGCCGAGTAGACGCCGACCACCTGCGCCCGCGCGCCGGCGGGGTTCGTCAGCGGGCCGAGCACGTTGAACACCGTGCGCGCGGCGAGCTCGCGCCGCACCGGCGCCGCGTGCTTCATCGCCGGATGGTGCGTCGGCGCGAACATGAACCCGAAGCCCAGCTCGTCGATCGAGCGCGCGATCCGCGCGGGCGGCAGCTCGAGGCTGAAGCCGAGCGCCTCCAGGACGTCTGCCGAGCCCGACGCAGACGACACCGAGCGGTTGCCGTGCTTGGCGACGCCGGCGCCGGCGGCCGCCGCGACGAGCGCCGCGGCCGTCGAGATGTTGAACGTCCTGCCGCCGTCCCCGCCTGTGCCCGCCGTGTCGACGAGGTCGTCGCGCACCGGTGTCACCGGAATCACGTGCGCGCGCATCGCCTCCGCAGCGCCCGCGATCTCGTCCGGCTTCTCGCCCTTCAGCCGCAGCGCGACGAGGAATCCGCCGATCTGCGCCGGCGTCGCCTCGCCGGCCATGATCGTCGCCATCACCTCGCGCGACTCCGCGCGTGTCAGGTCGCGGCCGTCGAGCAACCGCGCGAGCGCGTCCTGGATCACTTCGCCCCCTCGAGGAAGTTGCGCGCGATGTCGCGCCCGAGCGGCGTCAGCACCGACTCCGGATGGAACTGGACGCCGTCGACCGGCAGCTCGCGATGACGGACCGCCATCACCTCGCCGTCGTCGGCACGCGCGGAGATCTCGAAGCATCCCGGGACTTCCGTCGCCGCGAGCGAGTGGTAGCGGCCGGCGAGGAAGTCCTCCGGCAGCCCGGCGAAGATGCCGCGGCCGTCGTGCTCGACCAGCGTCGCCTTGCCGTGCACGATCGTCCGCGCCTGCCCGACCGCCCCGCCGAAGCTCTGCACGATCGCCTGATGCCCGAGGCACACGCCGAGCGTCGGCGTCGTCGGCAGCAGCCGCTCGAGCACGGCCGGAGTCGCGCCCGACTCCTCGGGCCGGCCGGGGCCGGGGGAGACGACGAGGTGCGACGGCGCGAGCCGCTCCGCCTCGTCCGCGTCGATCGCGTCGTTGCGCCGCACGACCACCTCGGCGCCGAGCTCGCCGAACAGGTGCGCGAGGTTGTACGTGAACGAGTCGAAGTTGTCGACGATGAGGATCATTGTCCCGCCTCCGCGAGCTCGAGCGCCGTCTCGAGGGCGGCCAGCTTGCGCAGGCACTCCTCGTGCTCGGCCGCCGGCTCGCTGTCGGCGACGATGCCGGCGCCCGCCTGGAGGAGTGCGCGCCCCTCGTGCAGGACGACCGTGCGGATCGCGATACACGCGTCGAGCTGCCCTCCCGGCAGCGCGTAGAGGACGGCTCCGGCGTACGGTCCGCGGCGGTAGCCCTCGAGCTCGGAGACGATCTGCATCGCGCGCACCTTCGGCGCCCCGGAGACCGTGCCCGCCGGGAAGCAGGCGCGCAGCAGGTCGAACGAGGAGACGCCCGGCCGGAGCTCGCCCGCCACCTCCGAGACGAGATGGGTGATGTGCGAGAACCGCTCCGCCTCCAGGAAACGCTCCACCTGCACGGTGCCCGGCACGCAGACGCGCGCGAGGTCGTTTCGTCCGAGGTCGACGAGCATCACATGCTCGGCGCGGTCCTTCTCGGAAGCGAGCAGCCGCGCCGCGTCGCCCTCGCCGGGCTGCGTCGAGCCGGCGATCGGGTTGACCGACGCGCGCGACCCCTCGCGCTTGACGAGCGTCTCGGGCGACGAGCCGACCAGCGCGACGCCGTCGAGCTCGACCAGGAAGAGATACGGCGACGGGTTGACGCGCCGCAGCGAGCGGTAGAGCTGGAGCGGCGAGACGTCGGTTCGCCGCTCGGCGCGCTGCGACAGCACGATCTGGAAGGCGTCGCCGCGGTGGATGTGCTCGCGGCAGCGCTCCACGCCGCGCTCGTACGCGGTCCGGTCGGGGAAGCGCCGCGTCGGGCCCGCGTCGGCAGCGCGCTGAGGCGGCGTCCGCGCAGGCGCGGCGAGCAGCGACGCGACGTCGTCGGCGTCGCCGGCGAGAACCTCGGCCGTCCCGTGCACGTGGTCGAAGCGGACCAGCGTCTCCGCGACCGCGAAGCGGCTCTCCGGCAACCCAGGCCCGTCGTCCGGTAGCGGGACCGTCGGCTCCAGCGTCGCGACGTGGTCGTAGCCGAGGTAGCCGACGACCGGTGCGTCGGCTGTCTCCGCCTCGGCGAAGGAGACGATCCTGCTGCCGCAGCCGACGAGCGAGTACCGGCCGAGCCGTCCTCGCTCGACCGACTCGAGTAGGAACGAGGCGCGCCCCGCCTCGCGCAGCCGCAGGTACGCGCCGAGGGGCGTGAGGAGGTCGAGATCGAGCGTCGGCGTCGTGGTCATCGAAACGAAAGAAGACCCTTGCGGGTCTCCGGGTCGAGCGGGTACGGGTGTGGCGCGCGTCTACGCGGCCGGGCTCCCGCCCCGCTCGTGGCGCCAGGCCCACCAGGTCGCGCGGGTCGGGAGGGTCATCGGCCGCCAGGGTACGCACCGCTGCTTGAATCCGCAAGCCATGCCGATCCCCGATCTGCTCCGCGAGCTGCTCTCCGCCCCTGGTCCGTCGGGCCACGAGGACGCACCCGCGCGGGTGTGGCGGGAGGCAGCCGCCGCGTTCGCGGAGGTCACCTCCGACACGCTCGGCTCGTCCTTCGCGCGCGTACGTGCCGCCGAAGGAGCCCAGACACTTGCCGTCGTCGGCCACATCGACGAGATCGGCCTGGCGGTCACGAACGTCGAGGAGAGCGGCCTGCTCTCGTTCACGACGATCGGCGGCATCCCTGCCGCAACGCTCGTCGGCCAGCGGGTCGACTTGCTGACTGCTACCGGCGCGATCACCGGCGCGATCGCACGCAAGCGCGTGCCGCCCGACCAGCTGCGGGACCCGCCCAAGGTCGAGCTGACCGACCTGCACATCGACATCGGCGCCCGGACTCGCGAGGAGGCCGAGCGCCTCGTGCGCGTCGGCGACGCGGGCGTCTGGCGCGGGGAGCCGGTGGAGCTGCCGAGCGGGCGGCTGATGTCCCGCGCGCTCGACAACCGGCTCGGCGCATACGTCGCGCTCGAGTCGGCGCGCCGCGTCGCCGAGGTGGGCGCGGACGTCGACGTCGTCGCGGTCGCCGCGGTGCAGGAGGAGATCGGGCTGTACGGCGCGCGGACGGCGGCGTTCGGGCTCGACCCGCAGGTGGCACTCGTCGTCGACGTGACGCTCGCGACGGACGTCCCCGGCGGCGACGCGCGTCGCACCGGTCGCGCCGAGTTCGGTGCGGGCGCGCTGATCGCGCGGGGTCCGACGCTCAACCGGCAGGTCAGCGATCTGTTGGCGCAGGCTGCGGAGGACGAGGGCATTCCGCACTCGTTCGAGGTCTACTCCCGGCTCACGCAGACCGATGCGGACGAGATCCACTGGAGCCGCGCGGGGGTCCCCACCGGCCTCGTCTCGGTCCCGACGCGCTACGTGCACACGCCGACGGAGATGTGCGACCTCGCCGACGTCGAGGCGGCCGTGCGGCTCGTCGTGGCGTTCGCGGGCCGGCTCGGCCGCGAGTCGCGATTCGTCAGCTAACGTCGCGACGGTGGCTCGCAGCGTCATCGTCAGCGCGGTGCGCACGCCGTTCGGGAAGCTGGGCGGCGGCCTCGCCGGCTACCGCGCCACCGAGCTCGGGGCGATCGCGATCCGCGCCGCGCTGGAGCGCATCGGGCTCGAGCCGCACGAGCCGCAGTACGTGATCGTCGGCCAGGTGCTCCAGGGCGGCGCGGGCCAGGCGCCCGCGCGGCAGGCGGCCGTCGGCGCCGGCCTGCCGAAGGAGACGCCCGCCGACACGATCAACAAGGTCTGCGCGTCGTCGATCCGCGCAATCGAGATCGCCGACTCGATGATCCGGGCCGGCGACGTCGAGGTCGTGGTGACGGGCGGCATGGAGTCGATGTCGAACGCGCCGTACGTGCTGCAGAAGGCGCGGTTCGGCTACCGGCTCGGCGACGGCCAGCTGATCGACTCGATGGTCTTCGACGGGCTCACGTCGACGTTCGACCGGCTGCACATGGTGCAGCAGAACTCGCAGGTCTCCCGCGAGCTCGGCATCAGCCGCGAGCAGCAGGACGCGTGGGCCGCTCGCTCGCACGAGCGCGCGGCGGCCGCACAGGACGCCGGCCGCTTCGACGACGAGCTCGTGCCCGTGGGTGACGTCACCGCCGACGAGGGCATCCGCCGAGACACCACGCTCGAGAAGCTCGCGGCGCTCAAGCCCGTCTTCGATCCCGAGGGCACGACGACCGCGGGCAACGCACCCGGCGTGAACGACGGTGCGAGCTGCGTCGTCGTCTGCTCCGAGGAGTGGGCGCGCAGGCGGGGGCTCGAGCCGCTGGCGACGATCCTCTCGCAGGGCTACGTCGCAGACGACTTCGCCTACCTCGCCCGCACGCCGGCGAAGGCGGGGGCGATCGCGCTCGAGCGGGCGTCGAAGACGATCGACGACGTCAAGCGCGTCGAGATCAACGAAGCGTTCGCGTCGGTCGCGTCGAACTCGACGCGGCTGCTCGGCGCCGACGAGGCCGCCGTCAACGTCAACGGCGGCGCCGTCGCGCTCGGCCATCCCATCGGCGCGAGCGGCGGCCGGATCGTCGCGACGATGGTGCACGAGCTGCGCCGCAACGGCGGCGGGCTCGGCCTGGCGGCGATCTGCTCCGGCGGCGGTCAGGGCGACGCGCTCCTGATCGAGGCGTGATCCGCTCCGCCGGGGGTGTCGTCGTCCGCGACGGCCGCGTGCTGCTCGTCCACCGTCCGCGCTACGACGACTGGACGCTGCCGAAGGGGAAGCTCGAGCCGGGCGAGAGCTGGGAGGAGGCGGCGCTGCGGGAGGTCGAGGAGGAGGCGGGCCTCCGCTGCGAGCTCGGCGCGTTCCTCGGCTCGAGCCGGTACGAGCACGACGGCGAGCCGAAGGAGGTTCGCTGGTGGGCGATGACGGCGAGCGGCGAGGCGCGGGCCGGGCACGAGGTGGACGCCGTTCGCTGGACGACCCTCGCGGAGGCGGAGACGCTGCTCACGTACCCGGGCGATCGCCGGCTGCTGCACGCGGTCGAGGCGTCGTAGCCCCCAGCCGTTCGGCCGGCCAAGCTCCCCCGTTCGTGGGTCGCGCGACGTGCGCGGCGGCACGATCGTTGGCGGCGCACGTCCGGGGCGCTGGTTGCCGTCAGTCCCAGGAAGCGCGCGCCGCCGGGGGTCCCATCGGCAGCGGTGCGCGGGTGCTTGAGACGGCTAGAAGAGCCGCTTGCGGTAGCGCACTTCTGTCGCGCGCACCCCGAGCCGCTCCTCCGTCTTGACCGCGCCGTCCGGGAGCCAGCCCGCCAGCTCGTAGAAGCGTCGGGCGCGGTCGTTCGCCTCGAGCACCCAGAGCGTCGCCTCGGCGTGCTCGCGCGCCAGCTCGCGCTCGGCGCGTGCGAGTAGGGCGCGGCCGGCACCCGCAGACCAGCGGCTCGGGTCGACGTAGATCGCGTACAGCTCGCCGATCGCCTCGCCGTCGCGGCTCGGCCCGGTGGCGGCGAAGCCGACGACGGCGCCTTCGTCCTCGGCGACCACGATCGCCCAGCCGGGCGGAGGCTCGGCGAGCCGGTGCCGCCAGCGTGTCTCGTCCACCGGCAGCGCGTCGAGCGCAGCGGCCGGGAACACGTGCCGGTAGGCGACCCGCCAGCCGTGCACGCGGACCGTCTCGATCGCGCGCGCGTCGTCCACCGTCGCCTCGCGCACGTCCACCGCGCGACGATACGCTCATGCGCCGTGGCCGCGAAGTTCCCGCACGTCCTCGTCGTCGGCGCCGGGCAGATGGGCGGCGGCATCGCGCAGGTCGTCGCGGCGTCCGGCCGGCGAGTGTCGCTGCACGATCCGTACCCGGGCGCCGTCGAGCGCGGCGTGCAGGCGATGCGGAAGAGCCTCGAGCGGCTCGCGGCGAAGGGGGGCGCCGACCCCGAGGAGATCCTCGCGCGGGTCGAGCCGGTCGACGAGCTCGTGCCCGCCGACCTGATGGTCGAGGCGATCACCGAGGAGGCGGCCGCCAAGGAGGACGTCTTCCGCCGTGCCGACGAGGTGCTGCCGCCGGAGGCGGTCCTGGCGTCCAACACCAGCTCGATCCCGATCACCTCGCTGGCCGCGACGACGGCACGCCCGGACCGCGTGATCGGCATGCACTTCTTCAACCCGGTGCCCGTGCTGAAGCTCGTCGAGGTGATCCGTGCGGAGCAGACGTCGGACGAGACCGCGGCGGCGATTGTCGAGCTTGCGCGCGACCTCGGCAAGGAGCCGGCGGAAGCGCGCGACTTTCCCGGCTTCGTCTCGAACCGCATTCTCATGCCGTTCGTGAACGAGGCCGCCTACGCGGTGATGGAGGGCGTGGCCGAGCCCGAGGCGGTCGACACGATCGCGAAGCTCGGCTTCGCGCATCCGATGGGGCCGCTCGCGCTCGCCGACCTGATCGGGCTCGATACGTGCGTCGCGATCATGGAGGTGCTGCACCGCGGGCTCGGCGACCAGAAGTACGCGCCGTGCCCGCTGCTCCGCCGCTACGTGCAGGCGGGGCGGCTTGGGCGCAAGAGCGGCCGCGGCTTCTACGAGTACGGGGCCTGAGCCGGAGGCCCGCCGCGGCGGCGGCTACGCTTGCGGCGCATGGACTGGCGCGCCTACCACGCCGTCAACACGTTCGTCGTCCACCACGCCTGGCTCGGCCGGCTGTTCCACGGGATCGAGACGTACGGCACGTACGCGATCGGGATCGCAGCGGTCTGCCTCTGGCTGCTCGCCCGGCCCGGCGGCAACCGGAAGTGGAAGGTCGCGGCCGGCTCGGCGCTCGGCGCGGCGGCGCTCGGCCTGCTCGTCAACCGCATCATCTCGGCCGGCTGGCATCGCGACCGGCCGTTCCAGACGCACCACGTCGCGCACATCTGGGGGCCGCGCAAGACCGACGCGTCGTTCCCGTCCGACCACGCCAGCGCGGCGTTTGGGATCGCCGTCGCCGTCGCGTTGCTCGACCCGATCGCAGGTGCGGCGTTCCTCGTGCTCGCTGTGCTGATCGCCGTCGGGCGCGTGCTGATCGGCGAGCACTATCCGGCGGACGTGATCGCAGGCGCGCTGATCGGAACGGCGTGCGCGGTCGTCGTCGTGCGCCTTGCACGCCCGGTGATCGTCCTGTGCGTGCGGATCGTGGAGCGGGCGACCGATCCGTTGCTCGCGCTTGTCTGGCGGCGGCGCGCGCCTGCCTGATAGAAACGCGCGGCGGTGCCGCTCCGCCTAACGCCCCAGAAGCGGGAGTTCTTCGAGCTGTTCACCCGGGCGTCGGGAAACGCGCGGGAGATCGCCGGCGTCCTCGTCGACCTGCTCGCCAGATGGCCCGAGAGCAGGGAGTTGCTGCGTGACATCAAGGAGCTCGAGCACGAGGGAGACCGGCTCACGCACGACGTGATCATGCTGCTCAACCGCACGTTCGTGACGCCGTTCGACCGCGACGACATGTACCGGCTCGCATCGGCGATCGACGACGTCTGCGACCACGTCGACGAGGCGGCGGACAACATCGATCTGTACGAGGTGCACCACGTGCCGGAGCGCGCGCGCGAGCAGGCCGACGTGATCCATCGGGCGGCGTCGCGGCTGCACGAGGCGGTCGAGCGCCTGGAGGGATTCCGCGACTCGCGCCGGCAGCTCGTCGCGCTGCGCGAGCTCGAGGACGAAGGCGACCGCCTCGTGCGCGAAGCGGTGGCAGACCTCTTCCGGTCGGGCCAGGACCCGCTCGCGATCATCCGCTGGAAGGACATCCACGAGCAGCTGGAGGAGGCCGTGGACGCGTGCGAGAACGCCGCCGACGTCCTCGAGGCGATCCTCGTCAAGAACCGATGAGGCTCTCAGCAGATCCCGCGTTCCTCGGACGTCGCTGGCAAGGGAGGCAAGCCCGAGGGCCGCAGGGCAGTACATCCAGTACGACCAAGGCCCGAGGGCGCAGCATCCTGCAGCCAGCGGCGTCAGCCTTCGGCGGAGGGCGGCTCCGCCGCCCAGTAGCCGAAGGCGGCGAGGGGCGCGGGTGATATCCGCTGGCGTCCTGCTCGTCGTCATCGTCGTGGTCGCGGTCTCGTTCGACTTCACGAACGGGTTCCAGGACACGGCGAACGCGGTCGCGCTGACGGTCTCGACGCGCGCGCTGCCGCCGCGCATCGCCGTCCTGGTCGCGGCGGCCGCGAACCTCGGCGGCGCGTTCACGACGGTCGCGGTCGCGAAGACGGTCGGCAAGGGGATCATCGACACGCACCTCGCCTCCGAGGTCACGGTGCTCGCGGCGCTGCTCGGTGCGATCCTCTGGAACCTCGTCGTCTGGCGGCTCGGCCTGCCGTCCTCGTCGTCGCACGCGTTGATCGGCGGGCTGATCGGGGCAGCGCTCGTGCAGTCGGGCTCGAAGGGCGTCGAGTGGCACGGGCTTGTCCACAAGGTCCTGATCCCGGCCGTGCTGTCGCCGGTCTTCGGCTTTGCGGCGGCGTTCGCCGTGCTCCTCGCGATCTTCTGGCTGTTCGTGCGCGCGACGCCGGGCAGCGTCAATCACGGGTTCCGCATCGGGCAGATCGCCTCGGGCACGTGGGTCGCGTACGTGCACGGCGCCAACGACGCGCAGAAGACGATGGGCGTGATCTCGCTCGCGCTCTACGAGCACGGCTCGATCTCGCACTTCTACATCCCGACGTGGGTGAAGGTCGCCGCCGGGCTGGCGATCGGCGCGGGAACGTACGCCGGCGGCTGGCGCGTGATGCGGACGCTCGGCCAGCGCGTCTTCAGCATCGACCCGCCGAGCGGCTTCGCGGCGCAGGCGGCGGGCGGCACGATCCTCTACATCGCGACGCGGCTGGGCTTCCCGGTGTCGACGACGCACACCATCTCGGGCGCGGTCATGGGCGCCGGCGCGACGAAGCGGTTCTCGGCGGTCCGCTGGGGCGTCGCCGGCAACATCGTGCGCGCGTGGCTGTTCACGATCCCCGCCACCGCGGCGGTCGCGGCCGCGGTCTACTGGCCCCTGCAGGGAATCTTCAGGTGATGGTGGGGCCTCGCACCGGCGAGATCTACGCGCTCCTCGCGCGGGCCGGCGAGAACGCGCACGAGCTCGCGAAGCTCGTCGAGCGTCGTGTGCGCGAGTGGCCCGACGGGCCGTCGCAGGACGAGGTCAAGGAGCTCGAGCACGAAGGCGACCGCATCGTCTCGGAGCTCCTGTCGAGGACGAACTCGATGTTCGGGATGGTGCTCGACCGCGACGATCTCGTCGCGCTCGCCTACGCCGTCGACGACGTCGCCGACGCGATGGACAACGCGTCGGAGCTGTTCGGGCTGTACGGCGTCGAGTCTCCGACGAAGCAGGCGTTCGCGCTCTGCGAGGTTCTGGTTCGGGCGACCGAGCAGCTCTCCGTCCTGCTCCGCGACCTGCGCCGGCTGCACGGCTCGGCGCCCGAGATCCGCGGCATCAAGGAGCTCGAGGACGAGGGCGACGCGCTGGCCCGCGCGGCGCGCGCGAGCCTGTTCAAGGACGAGCGCATCGATCCCGTCGTCGTCATCCGCTGGAAGGACATCTACGAGGCGCTCGAGGAGGCGGTCGACGCCTGCGAGACCGCAGCGAGCCGCGTCGGCAACATCCTGGTGAAGAACGCCTGACCTGAACCTGGCGCGCCGAAGGCGAACCAGGTTCGCGAGCTTCAGACGGGATGTGACGCGTCGCTGAGCTCGCGGAACTGGCCGGTGACGAGGAAGACGACCTGCTCGCCGATGTCGACCGCATGGTCGCCGATGCGCTCGACGCAGCGGGAGACGACCAGCATCCGCAGCCCGTATTCGCGCTCGTCGGGTGACGAGCCGAGCGCGAGGACGTGTTCGCTCGCGCTCCGGTTCGCCTGGTCGATCAGCTCGTCGAGCTCGACCAGCGTCTCGGCCCGGTCGACGTCGCGACCGGCGAACGCATCCATCGCGACGCGGATCATCTGCTCCGCGCGGCGGCCCATCTCCTCGACGGACGCGGCGATTCGTCCGTCAGGGACGTCGAGGCCGCCCATCAGCTTCGTGAGCTTCGCCACGGTGACGCAGTAGTCGGCCATCCGCTCCAGGTGCAGGTTCACGCGCAGGATCGCGAGCACCAGGCGGAGGTCGGCCGCGACCGGCGTCTGCCGCGCGAGGAGGGACTGGACGCCCTCGTCGATCGCGGCGTAGCGCCGGTCGACGGAGTCGTCGAAGCGGATCACCTCGTCGGCGAGCTCGTCGTCGCCGTGGGCGAGCGCGTTCAACGCCGAGCGCAGGACGCGCAGCACGAGATCACCCTCCTCTTGCAACGCCGCCTCGAGCTGCGCCAGCTCCTCGCCGAGCGAGACCCTCACCCGAACCGCCCCGTGACGTAGCCCTCGGTGCGTGCGTCCCGTGGCTGCGTGAAGATCCTCTCCGTCGCGTCGTACTCGATCAACGTCCCGGTGCCGCCTTCGAGTGAGAAGAACGCGGTCATCTCCGCGACGCGCGCCGCCTGCTGCATGTTGTGGGTCACGACGACGAGCGTGTAGTCGCGTTTCAGCTCGTGCATCAGGTCCTCGATCGCCGAGGTGGAGATCGGATCGAGCGCCGACGCCGGCTCGTCGAGCAGCACGACGTCGGGCTCGACGGCAATCGCGCGGGCGATGCAGAGTCGCTGCTGCTGGCCGCCGGAAAGGCTCAGCGCGGGCTTCCGCAGGCGATGCTTGACCTCGTCCCACAGCGCGGCGTGTCGCAGCGCGCGCTCGACGCGGTCGTCGAGCGAGTCGCGCATCCCGAGGACGCGCAGGCCGTAGGCGACGTTGTCGTAGATCGACTTGGGAAACGGATTCGGCCGCTGGAACACCATGCCGACGCGACGACGGACCTCGATCGGATCGACGTCGCGGCCGTAGAGATCGATGCCGCGGTAGAGCACCTCGCCCTCCACGCGCGCGCTCGGCACCAGGTCGTTCATGCGGTTGAGGCAGCGCAGCACCGTCGACTTGCCGCAGCCGGACGGACCGATCAGCGCGGTGATCGAGCGACTGCGGATCCCGAGCGAGACGTCCTGCACCGCGACCGACTTGCCGTAGCGGACGGTGAGGCCGCGCAGGTCGAAGACCGTCTCCGACAGCGTCGGCGAGACGTGCGCGGCTCGGACGGCGACGGCGCTCACGGCGGGCACGCCACCAGTCTTCCGAGGGGCGGGCGCCGCGGGGGTACACGCGCTGTGAACGTCGTGTGACGAGGTGGTGACCGGGGCCGCCGTGGGCGGACGGCCCTGGAATGCTGGCGGCGTGGCAGCCGGGTCCCTGTCCGCCGACCGTGTCCTGCCGCGGAGCCGCCGGCTCGGGGACCGCGTCGGCGACGGACTGCTCCACGGCGTCACCGCGGTCGCAGCTCTGCTCAGCCTGCTCCTGGTCGCCGCGATCGCGTGGCGCGTGGCGGACGGGGCGTGGCCCGCGGTCCGGACGTTCGGCCTCGGCTTCCTGTGGCACGACGTCTGGAACGCGCCGCTCGACCGGTTCGGGGCGCGCGACCTGATCGTCGGCACCGTCGTCACGTCGTTCGGGGCGATGCTGATCTCGGCGCCGCTGTCGATCGCGATCGGCCTCTTCCTCAGCGAGCTGGCGCCGCCCACGATCCGGACGCCCGTCGGGACGCTGATCGACATGCTCGCAGCGGTCCCGAGCGTGGTCGTCGGGCTCTGGGGGATCTACGTGCTCGCGCCGTTCGACGCGCAGCACGTGCAGCCGCTGCTCGGCTCCGTCCTCGGGTGGATCCCGCTCTTCGCGCACGGCTCCGACCACGTCGAGTCGACGGTCTTCACGGCGATGCTCGTGCTCGCGCTGATGACGATTCCGATCACGTCGTCGATCTGCCGCGAGCTGTTCCTGCGGGTTCCCGCCGAGCTCGAGCAGGGGGCGATCGCGCTCGGTGCGACGCGCTGGGAGACGGTGCGGAGCATCGTCCTGCCCAGCGTGCGCGGCGGCGTCGTCGCGGCCGTCGTGCTCGGTCTCGGCCGCGCGCTCGGCGAGGCGATCGCGGTGACGCAGGTGATCGGGAACTTCATCCCCTTGAAGCCTTCGATCTTCGAGCCCGGCGACACCATCGCCAGCCGACTCGCGAACCAGTACCAGGGGGCCGTGAGCACGACGCAGGTGGCCGCGCTCCTCTACCTCGGCCTGATCCTGCTCGCGATCACGTTCGCGACCAACCTCGCGGCGCAACGCGTCGTGAGGCGATTCGAGCGGCAGCGGTAGGCGACCGATGGCGGCACGTGAGCTCTCTCTGAAGGCGACGGGCCGGGCGCGGCGGCGGCTGCTCGTGAGCCGCGCGGCCGAGGCGACCGCCGTCGGCGCCGCAGGGATCGCCCTCGCCGCGCTCGGCACGCTGCTGTGGTCGGTCGGCAGCCGCGGCGCCGGCGCGCTCGGCTGGTCGTTCTTCACGAAGGCTCCGGCGCTGTTCGGCGAGGCCGGTGGCGGGATCGCCCCCGCGCTTGCCGGCTCGCTGCTGCTCGTCGGGCTGGCGACAGCGTTCGCGCTGCCGGTCGGCGTGCTGACGGCGCTCTACGTCTCCGAGTACGCGCGGCCCCGCGCTGCGCGCCAGGTCAGGCTGTGGCTGGACGTCCTGAACGGCTTCCCGTCGATCGTGATCGGCATCTTCGTCTTCGCGCTGTGCGTAGGCGTCTCTCTACCCGTGGTCGGCTGGGGGCGCCACCAGAGTGCCGTCGCCGGCGGCTTCGCGCTGTCGATCGTGATGCTTCCGCTCGTCTCGCGTTCGACGATGGAGGTGCTCGCGCTCGTCCCGCACGACCTGCGGGAGGCGAGCTACGCGCTCGGGGTCTCGCGCTGGCAGACGGTGCTGCGGGTCGTCCTGCCTGCGGCGCTCGGCGGCATCGTCACCGGCACGACGCTCGCAGTCGCACGCGCCGCCGGTGAGACCGCGCCGCTGCTGTTCACCTCCGCGCTCGCAGGGCAGATCGTCGACTGGGATCCGACGCACTCCGTGCAGTCGATCCCGCTGACGATCTTCCAGTACTCCGAGTCGGCCGACCCGAACCTGCACCGTCAGGCGTGGGCCGCCGCCTTCGTGCTGATGCTCGTCGTGCTCGTGACGAGCCTCGCGGCGCGGCTGCTGCTCGACCGCTCCCGCCGCAAGCTAGAGGGTTGACGCGACACGATTCACCACTTCGTCACCGCGTCGTCACGCCGTGTCAGCCCACGGGGGACATCGCGAACGGCAAGGTCGAGCCATGACGAGACGACTGATCATCCTCACAGCAGCGGCGGCCCTTGCTGCCGCAAGCGCGGCGGCCGCCGCGACGACGGACACCACGATCACCGGCGCCGGGAGCACCTTCGTCGCACCGCTCGTGTCGACGTGGACGCCCGCGCTCGGACGGGCGTTCGGCTACACGATCCAGTACAGCGCAGTCGGGTCGGGGGCCGGGATCGCGGCGATCACGAGCCGCCAGGTCGACTTCGGTGCCTCGGACGCGCCGCTGACCCCCGATCAGCGCAAGGCCTGCGGCGACTGCGTGCAGATCCCCTGGGCGCTCTCGGCAACCGCCGTCGCGTACGACGTCCCGGGCGCTCCTGCACACCTGCGCCTCGACGGCGCCACCCTCGCGCAGATCTTCCTCGGCCGCGTCACGAAGTGGAACGACCCGGCGATCCGGAAGCTGAATCCGGGCGCCAAGATGCCCGCGCTCGGCATCACGCCCGTCTTCCGGTCCGACGGATCGGGCACGAGCTACAACTTCACCGACTACCTGTCGAGCGTCTCGCCGACCTGGAAGGCGAAGGTCGGCGTCTCGACGCAGCCCGCGTTCCCCGCCGGTCAAGGTGCAAAGGGATCGAGCGGCGTCGCCGGGCTGATCGCCCGCACGGCAGGCGCGATCGGCTACGTCGACGTCGCGTACGCGACCCAGAATCGCATCCGCATCGCGGCCGTCCGCAACGCCGCGGGCAAGTTCCTGTACCCGTCGCTGCGGCGGATCGAAGCTGCGGCGGCGGCGTTTCCGAAGGTGCCGGCCGACAACGAGATGCACATCGTGAACGCGCCGAGGTCGGCGCCGCTCGCCTACCCGATCAGCACGTACACCTACGTCGTCGTGCACCGGACGAGCCCGCACGCCGCCGCGCTGCGCAAGGCGATCTTCTGGGCGCTCACGCAGGGCCAGCAGCCGCAGTACACGGCGAAGCTGACGTTCGCGCCGCTGTCGACCGTCAAGGCGGTGCTCGTCGCCGCGGAGAAGACCTTGAGGACGCTGCGTCCTGCGGCGTAGGTCGTCAGTCGGGAAAGACGCAGCGGATCCGGAGCCCGCGGCCGCGGGCTCCGGTCGCTTCCACGTCGCCGCCGGCCGCGGCGACCACGTGCTTCACGATCGCGAGCCCGAGGCCCGTGCCGCGGCTCGAACGGGCGCCGTCGCCGCGATAGAAGCGCTCGAAGATCCGCTCGAGCGCGTGCTCGGCGACGCCGATGCCGTCGTCTGCGCCGGTGAGCACGACGGAGTCGCCGACCCGCTCCACCGAGAGCTCGAAGCGCGCTCCGTGGCCTGCGTGGCGGATCGCGTTCTCGGCCAGGTTCTCGGCGACGATCCGCAGCATGCGCGGGCGCAGCGGCAGCTCGAGGGACGGGTCCCCGTGCGCCTCGAGCTCGACGCCTGCGCGCGCCGCCGCTGCCGCCAGCTCGACGACGACCTCCTCGAGCACCGGCAGCGCGATCGCGCTCCCGAGCGAATCCGCGTCGCTGCCGCTCTCGAGCTCCGACAGGAACATGATCTCGTCGATCAGCGCGCCCGCGTTCTCGACCTCCGCGCGCGCCTGCTCGAGCAGCGACGGGACGTCGGCGTCCGGCAGCTCGGCCGACTCGAGCAGCGCGAGGATGCGCGCGAGCGGCGTGCGCAGCTCGTGCGACACCGCGGCCGTGAAGCCGGTGCGGAGGTCGTCGAAGCTGCGCGGCTCGTGCACCCGTTTATCGTGAGAGGCTCTCATACGATGAACGTTGTGTCGCCCGGCCGCGCTCGGCGGCACGATGCTGTGTCCTCGGTCGCGCCCATACGCACTGCGTATGGGCGCTCCCTGCGTCCTTGCCTCGTGCTCGCCGATCGCACCCGGATCGACGAAC
>Ga0070739_10000607_pt1 | contig 65910 bp, 61 predicted proteins | sample Coa_R1_7_FD_66445 | JGI IMG/M metagenome (GOLD analysis project Ga0070739, IMG submission 66445) | Surface soil microbial communities from Centralia Pennsylvania, which are recovering from an underground coalmine fire - Coalmine... | ecosystem: Environmental > Terrestrial > Soil > Unclassified ...
GACCGACTTGCTCGCGCCGGCGGCGGCGCCGGTCCGGTGAAACGCAAGCACGTCACCGCGGCGGCCGAGGCGCTGCGCGAAGCGGCGGGCGGCGACATCGACTGCGCGATCGTGCTCGGCAGCGGGTTCGGCGGCGTGCTGCGCGAGCGGATGGACGGGCGGACGATCCCGTACAAGAAGATCGACGGGATGCCGGAGACCACCGTCGCCGGCCACGCCGGCGAGGCGCACGTCGGGACGCTGCACGGCCGCCGCGTCGTCGCGTTCAGCGGGCGCTTTCATCTGTACGAAGGACGCCCCGTCGAAGAGGTCGTGTACCCGGTCGTCTCGGCCGCGCATGCCGGCGCGAAGACGTTCGTGCTGACGAACGCGGCCGGCGGCGTCAACCCCGACTATTCGCCGGGCGACCTGATGCTGATCGTCGACCAGCTCAACCTGACGGGGACGAGCCCGCTGATCGGCGCGACGCTGCTCCCCGGCGCCGACGCGCGCTTCATCGACATGCTCGACGCCTACGCGCCGCACTTGCGCGAGCTGGCGCGCCACATGGCGGGCGAGTACGGCATCGTGCTGCACGACGGCGTCTATGCCGGCCTGCTCGGCCCCGCGTACGAGACGCCCGCCGAAGCCCGGTACCTGCGCACGATCGGCGCCGACGCGGTCGGGATGAGCACCGTGCTCGAAACGATCGCCGCGCGCGCGCTCGGCCGCGATGTCGTCGGCTTCTCGCTCATTACGAACGTCCACCTGACCGGCGCGAAAACCTCGCACGAGGACGTCTTGGCCGCCTCCGCGCGCGCCGCCGAGAACGTCGCCCGCCTCGTCGAAGGCATCGTCGCGAACAGCTAGCGCTCGCGGCGGATGCGGCGTCGCGAACGAACTCGGCAGCCGATGCTGCAAGAGCGAGGGCCCGTTCGAAACGACGACGCCCCGAGGGCGACGAGGTGAGTCGCCCGTGATCTGCTACAGCGTCCGCATGGCGGCGGTCGAGTCGAACTGATGCGCGAACTCCGCTGCCGCGTCTGCCTCTCCGACGAGCACGAAGACGCGAGCCTCGGCCACATTCTCGCGTGGCACGGTGCGGCGAAGGCGGCGATCTTCGGGATGCTGAGCGGCAAGCGTTGTGCCCAGTGTGCTTCCCGAACGCATCCTGTTTGGGAGCGGGAAGCGGGATCGGCGGAGTATCTACTGCTGCGGTTCGCCTGCAATCGAGAACCGACGAACAAGGACCACGGCCACATCGTTCGCCCGCCCGTTCGCCGCCCGATACGCTGACTCGCTACGGCTTGCCGACGGTGGTGAGGCAGTCTTCGCCGCCGTTCGAGCCGCGCACGTGGGCCCACATGTGCACCAGTCCGCTGAGCCGCTGGGACGTCGCTCCTTTCGGGCCCGGGACGCCCGTCGCCACGTCGGTCGGCACGAACACGAGGACCGGGACGAACGGCTCGACGACGGTGACGCAGGCGCCCGCGGCGACGGCGCCGAGGATCGCGCCGAGGCTGCCTTTGCGGAACTTGCCGTCGGGGTTGATGTACTGGACCGGCGGACGGCTGCGCAGCAAACGGTTCCGCAGCATGACGAGCGCGAGCGGAAGCTCCTTCGATGCGAGCACCTCGCGCGGCTCGAACCGCATCTGCACCGGCTGGGCGCGGCGCGGATCCGGGATCGCGTACTGCGTGAGGATCGGCTCGATGTTCGCGGCGTCCCGGCGGATGGTCACGTCGATCATCTCGTCGAGAAAGTCGGCCGCCAGCGCGGGGCTGACGGCGGGGACGCCGCCCGACGCGTGCGCCGACGCATGCGGTGCGACGCTCCGCGGGAACCGGTAGCCGAACGTCGCGACGTGGATCCACCCGTCGTACTGCGGCCGCGTGAGCTTGTGCAGGATCTGATACCGCGCGTCGGTGGTGATCGGCGCGTCGCCGTTGAGCGTGGGCGAATACGGCCACATCGCGCGATTCGTGAAGTCGTCGTTGTAGTAGTCGCTGGAGTACCCGGCCGTCACGAGGTCGCGGAACGATTGCGAGTTGATCGTCCGCCACAGCCCGGCGTTCTTCGCGCGCTCCCACGGGTTCAGCGAGAACCGCCCGGTGTCGGCTTCGTCGATCAGCACGGTGAGCACGCGCGCGGCCGGCGCGCCGGTCTGGGTGTAGTTCGAGTCGGCGTTCAGCAGCCGCGCGCCGATGAGCAGCACGGTACGGCGCTGCGTCTCGGAGTCGGCGACGGCCCCGAGCGAGAGCAGCGCCGCGGCCGCGCGCTGCTCGCGCACGCTCTGCTCGAAGTTTTCGCGGTCCTGCTGCCGCGCACGATCCTTGTTCTGCGCCGAGAGATCGACGTACGATCCGCCGTACGCCGACGCGATCTCCGGCCGCGTCAGCAGCTCCTCGAACTTCGTGTTGTACTGCCGCTGCTGCTCCTGTGCCGCGTTGAATGCGGTGAAGACGGAGACCGCGGTCGCGATGAGGCTCGCGACGACCGTCGGCGCCGCGTACTGCGTCAGCAGCGCCCGAAGTCCGTACGTGCCGTCCGGACGCGCCGGCGTCTCGGAACGATCCGCCGGTTCCGCGACCTCCGGGTCATCCCGTTCGGGCATCGCCGTCCTCCGGGTTCGCGCCGATGCGTGGATCGTAGGCGCAGGCGCCCCGCGCCGTCAAGGAGCCCGCTTCGCAGAACCGGTCCGCGCGCCGCCGGCGCGCCCTCACGGCCGAAGGCGATAGCACCCGCTCGGGTCGATCTCGAGCGTTCGCCCGGCGATCGACGTCGCGCGGACCACGTGATCCCAGAACGTCAGCACGCGGACGGCGATCGGGCGCAGCCGCGCGAGCGCGTCGCGGGCGCGGGCCGACACGGAGAGCACGTCGCGCTGCCAGGCGGGGTGCTCGCGCGGGAGCGTCGCACGAACGGCGATCTCCACGTCGGAGCCGTCGTCGAGACGCGCCGCCGCCGGGGGCGCGAGAAGCGCGCGCGGCGATTCGCGGGGCGAGGACGCGCCCCTCACGCGGCCTCTTCGGCCAACGTCTCGCGCAGCCGCCGCATCGCGCGCAGGTGCAGCTGCGAGACGCGCTGCGGCGAGATGCGCATCGGCGCGACCAGCGTCTTGAGCGGGCGTTCGGCGTAGTAGTGCGCGACGACGATCCGCCGCTGGCGCGCCGGCAGCGACGCGACGGCGGCGCGGACGCGTGCGCGCTCCGTGCGCGCCTCGAACACGACTTGGGGATCGCGCCCGAAGTCCGGCTGCAGCCGCTGACCCGACGGAAACGGGGAGTCGAGCGAGAGCGGGATCGCGCGCAGCGCGTGCGCGCGGGCTCGCGCGAGCGCGGGGTGGCGCGCCTCCATCGCGTGGCGCGAGGGGAGCGAGCCGAGCTCCTGCGCGAGCGCGAACCGCGCGTCCTCGGCGACCCGAAGCGTCCGGCGAATCCGCTCCGGCACGGGGTCGAGACGCCGCACGCCGTTCAGCATCGCGCCGAGGATCAGCCGGCGCGCGTAGCATTCGATCGGGACGCCGCGCGCCGGGTCGTACGCGTTGACCGCGCGCACGAGGCCGACCGCGCCGTCGCCGATCAGATCGTCGAGGTCCGCGCCGCTGAGCAGCCGGTGGATGCGCCGCGCGATCCGCCGCACCAGCGGCAGCAGCTCGTGCACGCAGCGCTCGCGCTCCTCCGCGCTGAGCCCGGCGCGCCGCGGTTCGCCGGCCGGATGCGCGAGCGCGGGGTCGTCAGCGGTCATGGCGCTGACGGACGAACAGTTCGTCCGCGACCTCGCCGAGCGCGACCTCGGCGAGCGGGCCGAGCCCGGCGGCGAGCGGCTTGAGGATCTCGCGAAACAGAATCGCGCTCGTCACGTCGCGCGCGTCGGTGCGCTCGCGCGCCAGGACGTCAGCTGCGATGGAGGTTGTTGGCGATCCGCAGCATCTCATCGGCGGCCTGCACCCCTTTGGCGTTCGCTTCGTACGCGCGCTGCGCGCCCAAGATCTGCATCATCGCCTCGACGACCGAGACGTTGGAGCGTTCGAGCATCCCGAACGCGATCGACGGGCCGTCCTGCGCGCCGGGCGCGAACAGCCGCGCGCGGCCCGAACGCTCGGTGGCGGCGAACAGCGTCCCGCCCAGCGGGCGCAGCGCTTCCGGTGCGGGAAACGCGGCGAGCCGCAGGCGCGCGATCTCGCGTCCTTTCGCATGCGGCGTGTCGATCAGCACGCGGCCGTCGCGCTCGACCCGCACCGCGAGCGCATCGCCGGGGATCCGCACGCCGGCGAGCGCGTAGCCCGCGGCGTCGCGCACGCGTCCGTCGGCGTCGCGCGAGAACTCGCCGTTGCGCGTGTACGCCCGCTCGCCGTTGCGCTCGACGACGAAGAAGCCCGGGCCGTCGATCGCGACGTCGAACGGGCCGCCGGAGCGCACGAGCTTCCCTTGCGCGAACACCGGATGCCGCCCGACGGCGGTCGTCCCCAAGCCCATCGTTCCGGCGCGCACGTCGGCGAAGGTCGCGGCGGCGCCCTTGAATCCGGCGACGTCGGCGTTCGCGAGGTTGTCGGCGACGATCTCGAGCTGCGTCTGCTGGGCCGCCATCCCGCTGGCGGCCGCCTCCATCGCGCGGCTCACTGGACGCGCACCACGTCGTTCGCAGCCTTCTCGCGCGTCGCGTCGATCGCGAGCATCGTCTTCTGCGCGGTCTCGAACGCGCGTTGCGCCGTCAAGATCGACAGCGTCTCGCCGATCGGGTTCACGCTGCTCGTCTCGAGCGCGCCGGCGAGCACGCGGGTCCCGCGCGGCAGCGGGAGCCGGTCGACGATCCGCCCGCCGTCGCGCACGGTGCCGTCGGACGCGACCGTCGCCCGTTCCGAGACGCGGAGCGCCCCGCACGCGCCGCGCAGGCGGCGCCCGCGGCCGTCGACGATCCAACCGTCCTCGTCGCGCTCGAACGCGCCGTTCCGCGACGCGCCCGTCCCGACGCGGAAGGCTCCCGGCCCGAGCAGCGCCAGATCGAACGTGCGGCCGGTGCGGCGGACCGCGCCCTGTCCGTCCGTCGCGCGCTCGGCGACGGCGAGCCCGCGCGGCGTGAGCGCGAGCGCGGCGGCGGTGCGGCGGTAGCCGTCGGTCGAGGCGTTCGCGAGGTTGTGCGTCGCGACGTCGAGCTGCGCACGGGCGGCCCGCATCGCGCTTCCCATCCACTCCATCCCGTCCATGAGCCGATGCTAGGCGAGCGGCGATTGCCGCCCGGTGGACGGCACGTGGCCGTTCGGTGGACGCGCTCCTTGGGCGGCGGCCCCGGAATCCGGGAGCCGGGCGGCGTAACCCCACGGCGATGGGGCGGCGAGGGCGCCGCCCCCGTGAGGAAGCTGGATGCAGATCGGGATCTTGGGCTCCGGGAACATCGGAGGAAACGCCGCGCGCCTGTTCGCGAAAGCCGGGCATCACGTCCGGATCGCGAACTCGCGCGGACCGGAGTCGCTGCGCGGGCTCGTCCAGGAGATCGGGACGAACGCCGAGGCGACCACCCCGCAGGACGCGGTCGACGCGAGCGACGTCGTGCTGATCGCGATCCCGTGGACGAAGCGCGAAGAGGCGCTCGGCGAGATCGACGGCTGGGACGACAAGATCGTCATCGACGCGATGAACCCGTACTCGGAGGACTTCGAGATCGAAGACCTCGGCGCGAAGACGTCGAGCGAGTTCACCCGCGCGCTCGTCCCCGGGGCGCGCATCGTGAAGGCGTTCAACACCATCTACTACAAGCGGCTCGCCTCCGAAGGGAAGGCGAAAGGCGCGAAAGGGCGGCTCGCGATCCCCGTCGCCTCGGACGATCCGGCCGCGAAGCGCGTCGTGATGGACCTGATCGACGAGATCGGCTTCGACCCGGTCGACAACGGCGGGCTCGTCGAGGGCGGGCGCAAGCAGCAGCCCGGCTCGCCGATCTACAACAACCCGATCACCGCGAAGGAGATGCGCGAGCAGCTCACGCGCGTCTGAGCCCGGCTCGCGGGCGGCGCGAACGCGTTTACGAGATCGCGCGCATCGCGCCGCCGTCGACCGGGATGGTCGTCCCGGTCACGTACGAGGCGCGGGCCGACGCGAGGAACGCGACGACGCTCGCGAGCTCGTCCGGCCGCCCGATGCGGCGCAGCGGGATGCCGGCGGCGCGCCGCTCGAGCGCGTCGCCGGCGGTCTCGCGCAGGCGGTCGGTCAACATCGAGCCGGGCGCGACGCTGTTCACGGTGATCCCGTCGGGACCGGCCTCGTCGGCCAAGAGCTTCGTCATGCCGACGACGGCGGACCGCATCGCGGTCGAGAGCACGCTGTCCTTCAGCACGCTCTTCACCGAGTAGCTGATGACGTTGATCGCGCGGCCGTGACCGTCGCGCGGCAGATGCGGAAGCACGAGCCGCGTCATGCGCACGGTGCTCAGCAGGCTCAGCTCGAAGGCCGCGCGCCACGCCTCGTCGTCGAACGCCGCGAAGCGGCCGAACGGCGGGCCGCCGGCGTTGTTCACCAGGATATCGATGCGTCCGTACTCGCGCAGGGCCGCCTCGACGAAAGCCTCGGACTGCTCCGGCGAGGTCACGTCGACCGGCACCGCCAGCACCCGCGCTCCGTTGCGCGCGCGGATCGCGGCGGCCGTCGCCTCGAGCGAGGCGCCGACACGCGAGCCGATCGCGAGCGAGGCGCCTTCCGCCGCAAGCGCCTCCGCGCACGCGCGGCCGAGCCCTTTGCTGGCGGCGAGCACCAGCGCGACGCGGCCGTCGAGCTCGAGGTCCACCCTAGCGCGCCGCCCGCCGGTCGTTCACCTTCGGGCGTTTCCCCGGCGGCGCTGCGTCGCCCGCCCGGGCGCCTCGCGGCTACCGGACGAGCGTGTGCTGCGGCGTGCTGCCGTTCGTCGCGACGGGCTCGGGCTCGGGCTCGGCCTCGGCGGCGGCGGGGCCGTCGTTCGGCGGCGCAGGCGTCGCGAACGGCGTGCGCTCGAGCAGCGCGAGGTGCGACATGAGCAGCGAGCGGAGCTCGCTGCGCGCCTTCTCCGCCGTGTCGCTGTGGCGCTGCGCTTCGCGCCGCGACTCGTCGATGCGCTCGCTCAGCGATGCGATCTCGCGCTCGGCGGCGATCCGCGCCTCTTGGCGGATGAGGTCCGCCTCCTTGTGCGCGGCGGCCTTCACTTCGTCCGCGGTGCGCTGCGCGAGCAGCAGCGTCGACTGCAGCGACTCCTCCATCGCCTTGAAGTGCGAGATGCGCTCGCGCAGATCGGCGATCTCCCCTTCCAGCGCGGCGCGGCTCTGCGCCTCGTCCTCGAGCGTCTCGATGATCTCGTCCAGGAACTCGTTGACCTCGTTGCGGTCGTAGCCCTGGAGCGACTTCTTGAACTCTTTGTGCTGGATGTCGACGATCGTGACTTTGGCCATCAGCGCAGATCCTTGAGGCCGACGATGCCGTCGTTGTCGAGCTGCTCCCGCACGCCGGCCGAGTTGACGTTCACGCCGTTCGGGACGACGAGGTAGATGGCGTCGGCGAGCTTCTGGATGCGGCCGTCGATCGTGTACGCGACGCCGGAGGTGAAGTCGACCACGCGCTGCAGCAGCGTGCGGTCCGCGCCTTGGATGTTGACGATCACGACTTGCCGCGACCGCAGCGCGTCGGCGATCTCCGTCACGTCGCCGAACGAGCGGGGCGCGAACACCGCCACCGAGCTCCCGCGCCGGGAGGCGTCGGCGAGCGAGACGACGTTGCGCTTCGGCGCCGCCTCGTCGGCGTACAGCTCGTCGTCGTCGTCTTCACGGACGGCGAACCACGACCCGATCCTCGCGAACATGCTCATGCTGGGCTCCTCCGTTTGACCGGCCGCGGCCCGAAGATCGCCGTCCCGAGCCGTACCATCGTCGATCCGTGCCGCACCGCCGACTCCCAATCACCGGACATCCCGAGCGAGAGGGTCGAGCCGCCGACCCGCTCGAACGCCGTGCGCGCCGCCGCGAACGCGGCGTCGACGTCGCCCGAGAGCGGGCCGATCGCCATGACGCCGTCGACGGTGAGGCCTTCGTCGCGGAGCCGCGCCGCCAGCGCGGGCGCGTCGGTCGGCGGCGCGCCGAACCGCTCGGTCGGGGACACGTTCACTTGCACGAGAACGCGCAGCGCGCGCCCGACGTCTCGGGCCGCCTTCGCGAGCGCGAGCCCGGCGTCGAGCCGGTCGACGCTCTGCACGACGTCGAACAGCCGCGCGATCGCCTTCGCCTTGTTCGTCTGCACGTGCCCGATGAAGTGCTTCGTGCACGGCGGGAGCGCCGCGTACTTCTCGCGCGCCTCCTGAACGTAGTTTTCGCCGACGTCGCGCACGCCGGCGTGCAGCGCCGAGAGCACCGCTTCGCGCGGCTGCGTCTTCGTCACGGCGAGGATCGCGACCGATCCGCGCGGGCGACCGGCGGCGACGGCGGCCCGGTCGACGCGCTCTTGCAGCGTCGCCACGCGCTCCTCGACGGTTCCGGCGGCGCAGGGCATCGACCGGCGGCTTCGGCGGCGTGCCGTCGGAATCCCGGCCCGGCGGAGCCGGCGTCAGACCGCCGAAGCGGCGACCGCGTCGGGATCGGGCTCGGGGAGCCGCGCGTCGGTGCGCCTTCCCTTGCGATAGGAGTACACGATCATCGCGATGCCTATGAAGATCTGGACGACCGCGACGAACTGCCCGCCGTCGAGCCCGAGCACGGTGAACCCGGGCTCGCGCCAGATCTCGGCGATGGCGCGCGTGACGCCGTAGATCGTGAACCAGCTCCACGCGACGACCCCGTCCGGCGGGCGCCGCGAATAGATGAAGAGCACCACCGGCAGCGTGAGGATGTCGAGGATCGCCTCGAAGATCTGCGAGGGGTACCGGTAGCCGTTCGAATAGTTCGGAAACATGATGCAATACGGGTGATCCGGCAGGCACAGCTTCCCGGGCAGCTCGTCGTTGATGAAGTTGACGAGCCGCGTCGTGAAGATGCCGACCGAGATCATCGGGACGATCTCGTCGCCCAGGATCCCGAAGGTGAGCCCGGGGTGCTTGCGCAGGAAGACCAGGATCGCGAGGATGACGCCGACCAGCGCGCCGTGGAACGCCATCCCGCCCTGCCAGATCGCGATGAAGTCGATCGGGTGCGCGAGGTACTCCGCCAGGTTGTGCTTCGTGATGACGTCGGCGATGACGAACCCGACGCGGCCGCCGATCAGCACGCCGACCAGCGCGTAGACGAGGAAGTCCTGGATCTGCTCGGTGCTCAGGCCCAGGCGCCGCCGGCCGGCCCGGCGGTTCATCCACAAGAAGACGCAGATGAAGCCGAAGAGGTAGGAGAGCCCGTACCAGTGCACGGCGACCGGCCCGATGCGGAACGCGATCGGGTCGATGTTCGGGTAGCTGAACCAGTGGCTCACGGGGCGACGTTACGGGCGCGGCCCCGGAACCGCCTCCCCCTCCGGCGTAGTCCAAGTCCCCGTGACCCAGGTCAACGTCCTCACCGCCTTCCTCGCCGGGATCGTCTCGTTCGTCTCGCCGTGCGTCTTGCCGCTGATCCCGGCCTATCTCTCGTTCCTCACCGGGTCGAGCCTGGAAGAGCTGAAGGCGCAGACCGCCGCCCGCGAGCGCGCCCGGGTGATGATCCACGCCCTCTGCTTCATCGCCGGCTTCACGCTGGTGTTCATGGCGCTCGGCTTCACGGCCAGCGCGGTCGGGACGGCGCTGATCGAATACCGCGACTGGGTCGCCAAGATCGGCGGCGTCATCGTGATCCTGCTCGGCCTCAACATGATCGGGGTGTTCAAGATCCCGTTCCTGATGATGGACAAGCGGCTGCAGATCCGCAGCGCCAACCGCTCGTATCTCGCCTCGTTCCTGGTCGGGCTCGGCTTCGCCGCGGGATGGTCGCCCTGCGTGGGCCCGATCCTGGCCGGCATCCTCGCGCTCGCGACGCAAGAGAAGTACGGTCAGGCGACCTTCTTGCTGTTCGTCTACTCGATGGGGCTCGCGCTCCCGTTCTTCATCGTCTCCGCGGCGATCTCGTCGGCGCTCGGCGCGCTGAACCGGGTGAAACGGTATCTGGGCGCGATCGAGATCGGCGCCGGGGCGTTCCTCGTGGCGACCGGCGTCGTGCTGATCACCGGCACCTTCGGCCGCGTCGCGGGCTGGTTCTACCAGTACGTGAAACCGCCCAGCATCTGACGCGGACGGAGCTGATGCCGGAGGCGAAGGGCGTTTCGTCGTGATCGCCCTCGCATGAGCAGGCGCCCGGCGGCCTCGGGCACCCGCCCGAAACGTGTCCGCGCCTGCGGCGACGTTCGGGCCGCGCACCGCGGCGCCGCGAGATTCGGGCCGGGGCGGGGGATCGGCGCGCGCGTCGAACCGGCGGTCCGGTGATCGTGCTCTGGGTCGTCGCCGTCGTCATTTTCTTGCTGGACCGCTGGTCGAAGGCGGTCGTGCTCCATTCGTTCATGCCGAACGAGAGCCGGCTCGTGATCCCGCACCTGCTGTGGTGGACCTACGTTCAGAACACGCACGGGGCGTTCGGGCTGTTCGGGAACTCGCCGGCGCTGCTGATCGTCCTCGCGCTGATCGTCCTGGGGATCTTCACCTACGCGTTCCGCGACGCGGTGCGGCGGTCGAACCTCGTGCGCGTCGCGTTCGGCATGATCGTCGGCGGCGCGATCGGCAACATCGTCGACCGGCTGCAGCACCGCTGGGTGGTCGACTTCATCGACTTCAAGACGATCTGGCCGAACGTGTTCAACGTCGCCGACTCGGCGATCACCGTCGGGGTGATCCTGCTGGTCCTCGCATCGCTCCGCCGCGAGGCGCGCCGCTGACCCACCGCGTCGATCCGGCGGAGGCCGGCTCCCGGCTCGACGTGCTGCTCACCGGCATCACCGGCTTCTCGCGCTCGCACGTCGCGGCGGCGCTGCGCGCCGGCGCCGCCACGGTGAACGGAGCGGCGGGAAAGCCGAGCACGCTGCTCGAGCCGGGCGACGTCGTCGACTACGCCATCGAGCCGCCGCGGCCGCTGGAGATCGAGCCCGAGCAGATCGCGCTCGACGTGGTGTACGAGGACGAGGACGTGCTGGTCGTCGACAAGCCGGCCGGGATGGTGACCCACCCCGCGCACGGCGCGATCGACGGGACGCTGGTGAACGCGCTGCTCGCGCACGCGCCGCGGCTCCCCGGCGAGCGCATCCGCGCGGGGCTCGTCCACCGGCTCGACCGCGACACGTCCGGCCTGCTGCTGGTCGCGAAGACGGACGAGGCGCTCGGGACGCTGGGGCGCGCGATGCAGGCGCGCTACATCGAGCGCGAATACCGCGGGATCGTCGTCGGCGTCCCGGAGGACGCGCAGGGGACGATCCGCGGGGCGATCGGACGCGATCCGCGCAACCGGCTGAAGTACGCGGTCCGCGCCGAGGGGAAGCCGGCGGTGACGCACTACGAGGTGCGCGAGCGGCTGCACGGCGCGAGCGAGCTCGCGTTCCGGCTCGAGACCGGTCGGACGCACCAGATTCGCGTGCACATGGCGGCGCTCGGCCACGCGATCCTCAACGATCCCGTGTACGGGCGGAGCGACTCGCGCGTTCCGCTTGCCGGACAGGCGCTGCACGCGTGGCGGCTGCGGTTCAAGCACCCGCGCACGAAGCAGTACCTTGCGTTCGAAAGCGAGCCGCCGCCCGAGTATCTCGCGACGCTCGCGTTCTTCCGCGGCGCATGACCGGCGACTTCACGCTGCGCGCGAGCTCGGGCGAGGCGCGCCGGGGCACGCTCGCGACGGCGCACGGCGACGTCGAGACGCCGTGCTTCATGCCGGTCGGGACGCTCGCCGACGTGAAGCTGCTCGAGCCGCACGATCTGCGCGAGATCGGCGCCCGGATCGTCCTCGCGAACACGTACCACCTCTGGCTGCGGCCGGGGCGCGAGACGCTCGTCGCAGCGGGCGGACTCCACCGCTTCATGGCGTGGGACGGCCCGATCCTCACCGACTCCGGCGGCTTTCAAGTGTTCAGCCTGGAGTCGCGGCGCGCGATCGACGAAGAGGGCGTCACGTTCCGCTCGCATTTGGACGGCAGCGCGCATCGCTTCACGCCCGAGAACGTCGTCGCGTTCCAAGAAGCGCTCGGCGTCGACGTGGCGATGGCGTTCGACCAGTGCGTGAAGCTTCCGTCGCCGCGCGCCGACCTGGAGCGCGCGGTCGAGCGGACGACGGCGTGGGCGCGGCGCTGCGCCGAGGCGCGCCGGCACGCCGATCGCACCATGCTCTTCGGGATCGTGCAGGGCGGGCTCGACGAAGCGCTGCGCTCGCGCAGCGCCGCCGAGCTGATCGCGCTGGACCTTCCGGGCTACGCGATCGGCGGGCTCTCGGTGGGCGAGTCGCGCGAGGAGATGGACCGCGTCGCGCGCTTCACGGCCCGGCTGCTGCCGGCGGCGAAGCCGCGCTACCTGATGGGCGTGGGGACCGTGCGAGATCTCGTGGCCGGGATCGACCGCGGAATCGATCTGTTCGACTGCGTCTACCCGACGCGCAGCGGACGGCACGGCCGCGTGCTGACCCGCGGCGGCGCCGAATACAACATCCGCCGCGCCGAGCACGCGCGCGCGTTCGAACCCCTCGATCCCGGCTGCGACTGCCGCGTCTGCGCGACGTACACGCGCGCCTACCTCTCGCATCTCTTCCGCGCGGGCGAGCTGCTCGCGCAGCGGCTGCTCTCGTATCACAACGTCGCGGCGCTCACCGGGCTCGTCCGCGAGGCGCGCGCCGCGATCGAAGCCGATCGCTGGGCGCCGTTCCGCGACGCGCTGCTCGACCCGGCGCAGCATCACGACGACCACGCCGACGAAGAGTCGGCCACGCCGCAACGCTCCTGACCGGAGCGTCGCCGCCGACCGGCGTGCGATCCGAACGCGGGGGAGCCTAGGGCGGCGGCAGCACGCCGAGCTCCCGCGCGCGGCGGACCGCGTCGTCGCGGCCGTGCGCGTCGAGCTTCATGCCGATGTTGCGCAGATGCGTGCGAACGGTGTGCGTGCTGCGGCCCAGCAGGCGCGCGATCTCGGGCGCGCTGTGGCCGTCGGCGACGAGCCGCAGCACGTCGGTCTCCGTCGCGGTGAGCGGGCCGTTCGACGGGCGGCGCGCGAGCCGGCGCCGCACGGCGAGGACGAACCGCTCGTAGCCGCCGAGTTTCCCGCCGACGATCTCGAGCCCCGAGCGCGCGTCGCGCAGCGCGGCGCGCGCGAGCCGGGCGGCGAGCGAGCCGAGCACCCGCGCGAGCCGGCGCCGGCGCAGCTCCTCGGCCGGGGCGCTCGATGCGCACGGGATCGCGACCGCGCTCGCGGCGCGCGCGTGGCGGCGGGCCGGCCGCTCGTCGCCGAGCGCCACGGCGGCGAGCGCGAGGAGTGCCCGCGCCAGCGCCCGTTCGCCCTCGCTGCGCGCCGGGCGTTCGAGCTCGCTCTGCAGCGTCGCGCGCGCGTCGGCGAAGTCGTCGCGCCAGCCCGCCGTCAGCGCGTCGGCGACGACGCGGCCGAACCGCGCGCGATGGCGCTCGGGGATCGGTTCGCGCTCGAGCGCACGGCGCGCCGCCGCGACGTCGGCGTCGTCGCCGCGTTCGACCGCGAGCTCGAAGAGCTCGACGCGGGCCGCGCGCGCCGCGCCGGCGTCGCCGCCGCGCGCCGCGTCGCGCTCCTGCAGCCGGAGATGCCGCCACGCGCGCTCGGCGTCGCCGGTCGCCGTGCGGTGGAGCGCGTACGCGGCCGCGTGGATCGACGCCGCGGCGCGGTCGGCGCCCAGCGCGTGCGCGCACCGCAACGCCTCGCCGAGCGCGCACGCCGCGCCTCGCGCGTCCCCGCCGCACAGCGCCGCGCGCCCGAGCCGTTCGCACACGCGCATGCGCTGCACGTCGTCGCCGCACTCGGCCGCACGCGCGCGCGCTTCGGCGGCACGCCGCTCCGCGCTCGCCGCATCGCCGGCGGCGGACGCGACGAGCGCCAGCGCTGCGGCACGCGCGCCTTCCAGCACGGGCAGCGTGGGCGCCGCGACGAGCGTCGCGGCCCGCCCGTAGAGGCCGCGGTCCACGAGAAGAGGCGTGAGGAGGTCGACCAGGTACTCGCGCTCGCCGTTCGGCGCGAGATCGGCCGCGCGGCGCAGCACGTTCTCCGCGCCGACGACGTCGCCGTCGCAGCAGCGCAGCGCGGCGTCGAGCATGCGGAGCGACGCGTCCGGATGGTGCCGCTCGGCGAGCGCCGCGGCGAGCGCCTCACGCGGCGCGAGGACGCAAAACGCGTACGCGTCGGGGGGCGCAAGAGGGGAAAGGCGCAGCCGTTGCTTCCAACTCGCGCGCCGTCGAACCCCGAACGGCATGGTGCCTCCATCGTAGCAAGCTGTTCACCATCTCGCAAGTCCATGCTACGCCCGCCGTCGTCGACGCCTCGCCGCGGCGGGCCGGAACGGCAGCACATTGGCCGGAAGGTCGGGCTCGGGGACCGGCACGTCGACGAGCTCGAACAGAAGCTCGAGATCCTCCCGCGTGTAGGTGGGCAGGCCCCGGCGGCGGCGCTCGGCGGCGCACAGCTCGAGCAGGGCGATGTACTCTTCGTCGTCGCGATGCACCATGCCGCGATCGTGCGCGGCGGCCGTGCCACCTGCATGTCACAGACGGCGCGGCGAGTCGAGCGCGAACGCCGCGATCGTTCGCGCCGAGACGGTCAGCGCGCCGCCGTTTCCCCGCGGTGCTCGAGATCGCGCACGATCCGCGCGCAGTCGGCGCAGATCGCCGGGTGCTCCGGATCGATGCCGAGCGGCAGATACTTCCAGCAGCGCGCGCATTTCTCGCCCGCGGCCGGGACGACGGCGACGCTCGCCGTTCCGTTCGCCGAGCGTTCCACCGCGCGCAGCGCCGAGACGACCAGCGCCTCGCGCAGGTTGTCGCCGAGGTCGACGAAGCGCTCGTAGTACGGCGACTGCGCGCTGACCGCGGCGTCGAGCTGGAAGTCGCGGATCCCCTCGCTCGCCGCGACCTGGGCGCGCAGCTGCTTGAGCACGTTCCACGTCGCGAGCGCGTCTTCGTCGGCCGCCTCGATCTGCGGGAACGTCAGGAAGAACACCGATTCGTCCTCGCCGCGCAGCGCCGGATCGACGTGCTGCCAGGCCTCCTCGACGGTGAACGAGATGATCGGCGCCAGCAGGACGCACAGCGTCCGCAGGACCTCGTAGAGCGCCGACTGCGCGCTGCGCCGCCGCTCCGCGTCCGGCGCGGAGGAGTAGAGGCGGTCCTTCAGCACGTCGACGTAGAACGCGGAGAGATCGTCTTTGTCGAAACGCTGGATCGCGACGTACGCCTTGTGCAGGTCGAACGCGAGGTACGCCTCGCGCACGTCGCGTGCGAACGCGTCGAGCGCGGCGAGCGCGAGCCGGTCGATCGGCTCCATCCGCTCGCGCGGGACGAGGTTCTCCCGGGTCAGCCCGTCGAGCGCGCCGAGCAGGTAGCGCAGCCGGAAGCGCAGGTTCTTGTAGGTGTTCGCGACGTTGTCGAGCAGCTTCGCGCCGAGCCGCACGTCGCCGCTCAGATACTCCGTGGAAGCGACCCAGAGCCGCAGCACGTCGGCGCCGTATTTCGCGATCGCTTCTTCCACCCCGATGTAGTTGCCGGCCGACTTGTGCATCGCGTGGCCGTGCTGATCGACGACCCACCCGTACGAGATCACTTCTTTGTACGGCGCGCGATCGCGCGTGGCGACCGACGTGATCAGATTCGAACGGAACCAGCCGCGGTACTGATCGCCGCCCTCCAAATACGCGTCGGCCGGATATGGCATCCCGCGCTCGACGAGCACGGCCCGCCACGTCACGCCCGATTCGAACCAGATGTCGACGATGTTGAACTCTTTCGCGAGCGCCGTCCCGCCGCAGCTCGCGCACGCGAGCCCCGGCGGCGCGAACGCTTCCAGCGGCTCCGTCCACCACAGGTCCGAGGCGTTGCCCTCCTCGAACGAGCGCGCGCGCATCGCCTTCGCGAAGCCGCGCGCGAGCGCGGGGTCGAGGAAGGCGTTGCCGCACTGCGTGCACGCGACCGACGGGATCGGCGTTCCCCACGCGCGCTGCCGCGAGACGCACCACTCCGGATGGTTGCCGACCATCTGCGACATCCGGTTCTCGCCCCACTCGGGGAGCCAGCGCACGTCGTGCACCGCGCGCTCCGCGCGCTCGCGCAGCGCGTTGCGGTCCATCCCGATGAACCATTGCGCAGTCGCGCGGAAGATCACGGGGTTCTTGCAGCGCCAGCAGTGTGGATAGCTGTGCTCGTACGATTCGGCCGCCACGAGCGCGCCGGACGCACGAAGGTCCTCGACGATCCTCTCGTTCGCGGTGAAGATCGGCACGCCGGCGTACGGGCCCGCCTCGACGGTGAACGTCCCCGACGCGTCGACGGGGTTGAGCACCGGGAGCCCGTAGCGCGCGCCGGTCTCGAAGTCGTCGGCGCCGTGCCCGGGCGCGGTGTGCACGGCGCCCGTCCCGGTGTCGAGCTCGACGTAATCGGCCAGCACGATGAGCGCGTCGCGATCGAAGAACGGATGCCGGACCGCGAGCCGCTCGAGCGCCGTCCCCGGCGCCTCGCCGCGCAGCACCGCGTCGGGCGCGCCGAGCCGTTCCGTCACGGGCGCGGCCAGCGCGGTCGCGACGATGACGTCCTCGCCGCCCGCGCGGTAGACGCCGTACGTCGCGTCGGGCTTCAGCGCGATCGCGGCGTTGGCCGGAAGCGTCCACGGCGTCGTCGTCCAGATCACCACGGAGAGCGGCGTGCCGTCGTCGTCGAGCCCGAACTTCTCCAGCAGCGCAGCCCGCTGCGCATCATCGGCGCGGAAGCGCACGTAGATCGAGGGCGAGGTGCGGTCCTTGTACTCGATCTCCGCTTCGGCGAGCGCCGTCTCGTCGACGATGCACCACAGCGTCGAGCGCAGACCCTTGTACAGATAGTCGCTCTCGGCCAGATCGGCGAGCGTCTCGACGATCGTCGCCTCGAAGGCCGGCGCGATCGTCATGTACGGCTCGTCGAAGCGGCCGAACGTCCCCATCCGCAGCATTTGATCGCGCTGCCGTCCCTGCCAGTACAGCGCGCGCTCGCGGCAGGCGCGCCGCAGCTCGAGCGGATCGGCGCGCCGGAAGTCCAGCTCGAGGTGGCGCAGGGTCTCGAGCTCGATCGGCAGCCCGTGCATGTCCCAGCCGGGGACGAAATCGGAGTACTGCCCGTCGAGCAGGTGGATCTTCACCAGCGCATCCTTGAGGACGCGGTTCAGGAAGGTCCCCATGTGCAAGTCGCCGTTCGCGTACGGCGGACCGTCGTGGAGCACGTACGGCGCCTGCTCGCGGTTCCGTTCGAGCCGCTTCCGATAAATGTCGTTCTCGGCCCACCACTGCACGAGCCCCGGCTCGCGCTTGGGCAGCTCGCCGCGCATCGGGAAATCGGTCTTCGGAAGGTTCAGCGTCGGGCGGTAATCGCGCGCGCTCCGGACGGTGTCGGACATCGAACCGTCCCCTTCGACGCCGGCGTGACCGGCTCCAGCGGGCGTCGTTTCGCTCGCCGCGGCGCGGGCGCCGTGAGCGAACGGTACGGGTTTCCGACATACGCGCCGAGCAGCCGAGCCGCTATGCTGGAGGCGGCCGATGCCGGGAGCCTCCGCGATGCCGAACCGCCGACCTTCGTCGCTACGCCGTCCGCAGACCGCGGAGATCTTGCGCCGCACCGGCGGCGCGCTCGCCGTGCCGCTCCTCGCCGCGACGATGCTCGCCGGATGCGCCGGCGGCGCCGCGCTCCCGCCGCCGCGCGGCGCGGCGCAGCCGTCGTCCAAGACCGTCAGCGTCGCGTTCGCGATCGCGCTGCCTGCGCGCGGCGCGGCCGCCGCGGGACGGCGTCGCGTCCGGTACGTCTCGGCGGCGACGAAGTCGGCGACCGTCGTCGTCACGCCGGCCGGCGGATCGGCGGGATCGCCGACCGTCATCGGCTGCTCGCGGACGGCGTGTACCGGCACCGTCGCCGCACCGGTCGGAAGCGATACCTTCGCCGTGAAGCTCTTCGACGCGGCGAACGGCACCGGCAATCTGCTCTCGAGCGGAACGCTGACGCAGACGATCGTCCTCGACGCCGCGAATCACGTCGACGTCACGTTCGACGGCGTCGTGCACGCGCTCGCGCTCGCGCTCTCGCCCTCCGCCGTGGCCGCGGGGAAATCCTCGACCGTCGACGTCGCGGTCGGCGCGCTCGACGCCGACGGCAACACGATCGTCGGACCCGGCTCGTACGTCGATGCGAACGGCAGCCCGCTGACGATCGCGCTCGCCGACTCCGACACGTCGGGCGCGACACACCTTTCGACCGCGTCGCTGAGCGCGCCGCCCGCGACCCCGGTGAAGCTCTCGTACGACGGCGCGGCGATCCCGTGCATCACCGTCACGGCATCGGCCGCAGCGTTGGCGCCGGCCCACGCGCTCTTGCCGGCCGCCGGCCCGCCGACGTTGTATGTCGCGGGATTCGCCGCGGGCAGCACCACGCCGGCGGTGGTGCGCGCGATCGCGAATCCCGCGACGGCCCCGAGCGTCGCGCGGACCATCTCCGGCTCTGCGACGACGTTGAACAACGGGATCGGCGGGCTCGCGACCGACGCCTGCGCGAACCTCATCGCGACGACCGGCAGCGCCACGCCCACCCAGCAGGTCGTCGTCTTCGGCGCGACGGCCAACGGCGACGTCGCGCCGATCCGCTCGTTCGGCGATCCGAACAACGCCGTTCCGAGCCCGGTCACCGTCGATGCGGCGGGCGACGTGACGGTCGCGTACGACGGGGTGTACTTCGCCGGATACGAGAGCGCCGCGGTCGAGACGTTCTCGCCGGCGGCGAGCGGCGCGGTCGCGCCCATCCGAACGATACCGACGCCCGGGCGCCCCGAGTACGGGCTCGCTTACGACCCCGCGAACGCGATCTGGGCCGCCGAAGGCTCGGGCGACGCGCTCGACGTGATCCCGTCCGGCGCGGTGAAGCTCTCGGTCGAGCCGACGATGTACGGCAACCTCTTCGACGAGCTGGCCTTCGACGGCGGATCTTCTCCGCTCGCGACCGTCGATGCGTCGGGCAACGTCTACTTCGCGAGCTCGGTGGCGGTGTCCGAGTTCTACACCTCGCCGAGCACGTCGACGACGATGTGGATCCTGCAATTCGCACCGCAGTCGAACGGCTACCCTGTCCCGCGCCGGAGCATCCGCATCCCCGCCGACAGCAATCTGCCGCCGAACGAAGAGGTCGGTTCGATGGGGACGGACGCCGCCGGGAATCTCTACGTGGCCGGCACGGGTCCGAACGGGCCGCGAGTGTACCAGTACGCGCCGCCGCCCTCGACGAGCACGACCCCGGTCGCGACGCTCGACCCGCAGCCGGCGATCGGGCCGATCGCGGTTGCGCCGGACGGGACGATCTACGGCGCAGCCGTGAACCAGAGCACGTTCCTCGACGAGATCGCGACGTTCTCGCCGGCGAACCGCAGCACGCCGGCGGCGACGCTGAACCTGCAGACGTCCGATGCGGTCTGGTTCGTCGGGCTCGCGGCCGATCTGACGCTCTACGTCGGGCTCGTGCCGTACGGCGCGCCGACCCAGTTTCGCGTGGAAGTGTACGCGCCGGGTGCGACGGGAAATGCCGCGCCGCTGCGCACCGTGACGCTGCCTCCCTCGCAAAACACGGCGACGGGATACGTCGGCACGCCCGTCGCGGCGGTGGACGCGCTCGGCGACCTCTACGCGGTCTACGACGCCGGCAACTACAGCGGGGATGTCTCCTTCCCCACCACCTCGACCGTCGAGGTCGTCCCGGCGGGGGCGAGCGCGCCGGCGCGCTCGTTCACCGTCCCGATCGCCGGGGCGCAGGCGCCGGCCTACGATGCTTCGCGCAACGCGCTGCTGCTCGCGAACGGTTCGGCGTTCGCCGCGACGTCTGCCTCACGACCGTATCTGCAGGAGCCCGAGGAGCTGCAAGAGTTTCCGGTGACGTCGACCGGGACGGCGGCGCCGCTGGCGCAGATCCGCAGCGGCGCGCCCGACGGCGTGCCGTACGATCCGCTGGCCGTCGGGCACGACGCCGCGGGACGGATCTACGTCGAGAACGGCGGCGACGGCTCGGTGCGCGTCTACGATCCCGTCACTCGCACGATCGTTCGCTCGATCCTCGGGTTGCCGGTCGTCGGCGCGATGGCGGTCGACCCCGACGGCACGGTCTACATCGCGGGCGCCGCGGGGCCCTCGGACGCGAACCTCGACGCGCGGCTGCGCCGCGGCGTACCGTCGGCGTCCGCCACGCGCCCGTCCGCCGCGCTCCCGTCCGCCGCGCGCCGTCCGCGCCGAACGACGACCGCCGACTACGGCGCCGTTCTCGTCTACGGGCCGAGCGCGTCGGGGCTCGTCGCGCCGACCAGCGTGATCCCCGCGAGCACGGTCGGCGTCGCGCCGACGGCGCTCGCGATCGCGCACTGAGGGCGAGAAGCGCCGGGCGCGCACGCCGCGAGCAGAGGGGGCGGATTTCCGCCATGGCCGGGCGCCGCCGGCGCGGCTACCTTGGGCCGGCACGACCCACGGAGGCCGCTATGCCGCATCGTTGCCCGACCCGCCACGGAACCGCACCGTCGCAGATTCCCGGGCGATGCGCGCGCCGATGCGCGGCGGGCCTGCTTTCGGCCGCCGTTCTGAGCGCGTGCAGCGGCGCCGGCTCGGCCATGCCGCCGCGCGCGACCCTGCCGGCCTCGGCTCCCCGCTCCGCCACCGTGCGGTTCAGCATCGCGCTCCCGCAACGATCGAGCGCGACCGCCCGCCGCCGCCCGCGCTACGTCTCGGCGGCGACGAAGTCGGCGACCGTCACCGTGACGCCGGCCGGCGGAACCGCGGGCGCGCCCGTGGTCATCAACTGTTCGCCGGCCTCGTGCACCGGGCAGGTGGCGGCGCCCGTCGGCCGCGACACGTTCTCCGTCAAGCTCTTCGATGCGGCGAACGGCACCGGCACTCTGCTCTCGACGGGCACGCTCACGCAAACGATCCTCCTCGATGCGGCGAACGCCGTGAAGCTCACGTTCGACGGGGTGGTGCGAACGCTCGCGCTCTCGCTCTCGCCGTCCGCTGCGACCTTCGGCAAGAGCTCCACGCTCCGACTCCTGTTCGCCGCGCTCGATGCGGACGGGAACACGATCGTGGGGCCGGGCTCGTACGTCGACGCCGGCGGCAACGCGCTCACGATCGCGCTCGCCGACTCGGACACGAGCGGCGCGACGCGGCTTTCCACGAACTCGCTCACCGCGCCGCCCGCGACGCCGGTGACGCTCTCGTACGACGGCGCGAGCATCCCGTGCGTGACGATCACGGCGAGCGCGCCGGCGCTCGCACCGGCGGCCGCGACCCTTCCGGCCAGCGGCCCGGCGACGCTCTACGTTGCCCGCGCCACGCAGATCGAGGCGATCGCGAACCCTGCGACGAGCCCGGCGATCGTGCGCACGATCTCGGGCGGCGCAACCGAGCTCGGCGCGGGAATCACCGCCGTGGCGACCGATGCGTGCGCGAACATCCTAGCCGCAACGAACAGCACCACGCCGGCGCAGCAAGTCCTCGTCTTCGCCGGCACGGCCGACGGCAACGCGGCCCCGCTGCGCAGCTTCGGCGATCCGAAGGGCTCCGGTCCGGGCGCGATAACGGTCGACGCTTCCGGCCGTCCGACCGTCGCGTTCGACGGCGGCTGCGGGACCATCGAAACGTTCGCAGCGACGGCCGGCGGCGCGTCCTCGCCGGTCCGCACGGTGTCGACCGGTTGTCAGGGAGCAATCGGACTCGTCTACGACGATGCGCGGAACCTCTGGGCGTCGAACGACTGCGTGTACGAAGTTCCTCCGTCCGCGACGACGACGCCGAACGGCCCGACGCTTCCGGGCAACGTTGCCGACGAACTCGGCGCCGTCACGGCGACCACCGTCGACTCGCACGGCGATCTCTACGCCGCGAGCACCGTATCGAGCTGCGATGTGCTCTATCAGGGCGTCTCGCTCGACGTCGTGCAATTCGCGCCGCAAGCGAACGGATATCCCGCCCCCGCGCGCGTGATCTCGCTCGGCACCAACGTCGTTACCGTCGGGTCGGGCGAGAACATCGTCGTCGGAATCGGCACGGACGCGACGGGGACGTTCTCTGTGGCCTATCAGACCGAAGGCGGGATGCACGTCTACGAATACGCCGCCGCGCCGTCGACGAGTGTCGCCCCGATCGCGCAGTTCGCCTTCCAGACGCCGTCGACGATCCTGACCGGCATGGCGGTCGCGCCGAACGGGACGATCTTCGTCAGCGGCGCGAACCAGGACCTCACCAGCGGCTGGGTCCTGACGTTCGCGCCCGGGAACACCACCGGGACCGCCGACGAAACGCTGTCGGTCGGCGGGTACCCGTGGTTCGTCGGCGCGACCGCGACGGCGCTGTACGTCGGCCTCACGCCATGCTGCTCGCAACCGGAGCCGTACAGCGTGGCCGTCTATGCGCCCGCGGCGAGCGGAAACGCGACGCCGCTTCGAACGATCGCACTGCCCTCGGCGAGCAGCCGAATGTTCGCAGCGGTGGACCCGGCCGGCGACGTGTACGCGATGCCCAACACCGAACCGAGTACCGTGCAGGTCGTGCCGGCCGGCGCAACGACACCCAGCCGGACGTTCGACGTTCCGTTGTTCGCCGCCGCGCCGTCATACGATCCGACGACCGGGAACCTGTACGTCGCGAGCAGCCTGACGAGCGGGCCGGACGAAAATTCGCTGCCGGGCTCCGACGTTCTCGCCGAGATCCAAGCCTATGCGACCGCATCGAGCGGCACCGCTTCACCCGCGGCGCAGATCCGCGACGGCGCGCCGGACGCGCCGCCGTTCATGACCGCCCAGCTCGGCCGAGATGCCGCCGGGAACGTCTACGTCGAGTCCGCCGGCGACGGCTCCGTGCGCGTGCACGACCCCGTCACCAAACAGCTCGTCCGCTCGATCCTCGGTCTGCCGGTCGTGGGGCCGATGGCCGTCGACACGGACGGCACCGTCTACATTCTCGGCGGGGTCGGCGTCGCCGACGCGAACCTCGACGCGCGCCGGCGCAGCTCACGGCTTCACGCCGCGCCGCGGCACATCAGCGCGGCCGCCGGGTCCGCGCCTTCGGGGAGCGACGTGGGCGCGGACTACGGCGCGATCCTCGTCTACGGTCCGAACGCGTCGGGCCTCACGGCGCCGGCCGGCGTGATCCCGGCTTCGGTCGTCGGCTCGCACCCCGTCGCGATCGCGATCGCGCACTAGGGAGGCGCGGGGCGGAAGGGCGTTAGGCCGCCGCGCTGATCTCCGCGACGACCGTGCGGCGCGCGGCCGCGCCCGCGTCGGATGCCTGCGTCCAGCTCTGGCGCAAGAGAAACGTGCCGAGCACGGCGTACCACCCGTAGGCGAGATCGTGGGTCGCCGCGGCGGCGAGGACCCCGGCCGCGACGAACGCGATCGCGAACGCGATGCCGACGCGGGCCGCCGTCGCGGTCGCCGCGTCCCGGCCGCCGAGCGGGGCCGCCGCAGTCCCGTGCACGCGCGCTCGACGATGCCAGAGGATCGCACGCAGCACGCGTCCGCCGTCCATCGGGTAGGCCGGCAGGAGGTTGAAGACGGCGAGAACCGCGTTCGCGAGAAAGACGTACGTCGCGAGCAGCGCGAGCGCATCACCCGGCGTTCCGGGGACGACGCGGTCGACGCCGAGCTGCAGGCCGAATCCGAGAGCGGCCAGCGCCGCGCTGAGCGCCGGGCCGGCGAGCGCGATCAGCGCGTCGGCGCGCGGCGTACGCGGCTCTTCCGCGAGCGTCGCGACGCCGCCCAGCAGAAACAGCGTGATCCCGTCGGTGCGGACGCCGAAGCGGCGCGCGACCAGGGCGTGCCCAAGCTCGTGGGCGAGCACCGACGCGAACAGCGCGAGCGCACCCGTCGCGGCGAACGCGTACGCTTCGCCGCGCGGCAGAACCGGCAGGCTGCGCGCGAGCGCGTACGTCACGAACGCGTAGACGGCGAGCCACGAAACGTGGACGCCGACACGAACGCCGAACAGCCGCCCGAGAACGAGTGTCTGCCGCACCGTGACGCGCGCCTTCGCGCGTCAGCGTTCGGTGCCTGCCGCCTTGTGCGCTTCGCGCGTCAGGAGTTCGTTCAGAACGTCGAAGTTGCGCTCGGCGAGCCGCTCGATGTCCGGTGCGACGGTGCGGAGGTGCGCCGCGAGCGCGTCGCGCCGCGCCCACGCGTCGTCGACGCGCGCCGCGACCTCGCTGGGCGGCGGCGCCGGCTCGCCGGGGACGAACAGCGCGCGCGCCGGATAGCGGAGGTCTTCCATCAGCGCGTTGACCTTCGGATCGTACGGGACCGCGACGAACGGAACGCCGAGCCGGGCCGCGATGATGAGCGCGTGCAGCCGCATCCCGATGACCAGCGATGCGCTCGCGATCACCTGCGCCGCTTGGCCGAGCGGATAGTCGGGGAGCAGCACCGGTGTCGAGGCGCAGCGGCGGATGATCGTCGTCGAGACCTCGGCGTCCGGCGGCCCGCCCAGCGGGAGGAACGCCACGCGCGCGCCGTAGCGGCCGGCGAGGCGATCGACCACCGTCGCCATCGTCTGCACCGTCGTCTCGTTGCCTTGCCACTTGCGGACCGAGACGACGACGAGCGGCGCGCCCGCCTCGCCGAGCCCTTCGGCGGCGAGGTCGAGCGGCTCGCCGCCCGGCTCGAACAGGAAGACCGGATCGGCGGTGCGCTCGACCGGGACGTCGGGCACGAGCGAGGCGATCAGCGCGCGCGACCGCTCGTCGCGCACGGTCGCCGCCGCGATGCCCTTGCAGAAGTTCCGGACGACCATCCGGCCCCAAAAGTCGAGCGGCCCGACCGACTGCGCGAAGATCATCGTCGGCTTTCCGGCACGCACGGCGGCGCGAATGATGTTCGCGTAATAGAGGAGGCTGCGCAGGCTGGTGACGTTCTGCAGCAGCCCGCCGCCGCCGGAGAGGACCACGTCGGCGCGGTCGATCGCCGTCTTCACGTGCCCGGGGCTCCAGCGGGGTGTGGCCTCGACCCCGTACTCGCGCGCGGTGCGATCCGGATCTCCGCTGAGCACGTCGATCACGGTGCCGGGCAGCCGTGCGCGAAGCTGCTGGACGATGACCTGCAAGAGCGCCTCATCTCCCAGATTCCCGAACCCGTAGTACCCGCTGAGGAGGACGCGCGCGGTCACGTCGCGCCCGGCCGGAAGCGGCGATAGCACAGCACCGCGATCGCGCCGACGATCGCGCCCAGCACCGCGCCGTTGACCAGCCGCAGCCCCGATGCGGCGAGCGCGGTGTGCAGGTGCGAGAACGTGTCGACGACGTCGGCGAGCCCGACCCCGATCGCGAGCGCGAAGAGCCAGCCCCAGCGCGCGCGGTCGACGGGGACCAGCGCGGGGATCAGCATCAGCGCCGGGAAGCCGACCACGAACTCCTTGAAGCGCGGGCGCACTTGCAGCAGCGTCGTGAGGTGCGCGCGCAGCGCCAGCTCGAAGGACGAGGGAGCGATGTCGCTTTGGTTGCCGCTCCGCGCGAGGACGAGGTAGCCGACGCCCAGGAGCACGCACCCGCCGAGCAGCTGCAGCACGGTGACGGGCGAGGCGGCGAGCGCGCGCGCGCCGATTCGCGAGCCCCAGCGGGGCGTGAGCAGGTAGAGCACGAGCGCGACGAGCGGCGGGAGGGCGAGCACCGCCTTCACGCCGCTGAACCGGTCGACCTCGAGCATGGTGAGCGGCGTCGAGAGCAGGCCGACGACGACGAGGACGCCGCCGAGCGTGACGAGCGTCGCGATCACCAGCACGCGAATCCCGTCGAGGATCGCGGCCCCGGCCGACGGCGGCCGTTCGGCGCGGAACGCCGGCGCGACCGCGGCGAAGCCGGCCACGGCGAACGCGATCCCGCCGCACAGCGCGAGCAGCTTGCGCGCCGCCATGTCGTGGTGCACCGCGTACCCGGCCGCGACCAGGAGCAGATCGGCCGCGAAGAACGCGATCGCCCAGCGCGGTCCGCCGGCTCCGAACTCGCCGAGCAGCAACAGCAGGACGGCCGGCACGGCGAGCGAGATCAGCACGATCTCCCACGGCCGGACGACGAAGCGATCGAACGGCGAAGCGGTTCCGACCCGCAGGCCCGCGCGCCGGACGCCCTGCGCGATCTCGCGAACCAGCTCGACGTTGGTCTCCATGATCGAGCGGCCGTTCCAACGGTGCGCGTACGGGCGCAGGTACACGACGCGGATGTTCCGCTCGCGCACGCCGAGGTCGTAGCGCTGCACGATCTCTTCGGGCTTGAGCCGGTCCTGCTCGGCCTTCCCGATCGCCTGCACGCGCACGGTTCCGCTCGGCAGATCCTGCGCGAGCTTTTCGCTTCCGTACTGGTTCTGGCGCACGTCGTAGGTCTCGATCGTCCCGAACGTGAGCTTGTCGCGGCGCATCGCCGCGGCCGTGTCGTCGATCGCGTCGGGATACCCGAGCACCTGATTGCGCAGCCCGAAGAAGATCACGGTGTGCGCGTCGCGCTTGTACGTCGCGTCGTGCAGCACTGCATCGATCTGCGGCGCCTTGAAGCTTTCGTCGTTCTCGAGCCGCGGGACGAGGTGGAGGGCGAGCGAACGCGCCAGCGCGACGCGATCCGCCGGCAGACCGAGTCCGACGGAGCCGAAGTAGTCGGCCTGCGTGCGCACGGCGTACACCGCGGGAAGCCCGCGGGTGAGCAGGTGCGCCGACCGGCGGCTGAAGCGCAGCGGGAGCTGGCGCGCGTAGCGCGCCGCGGTGCGCGCGTCGTACGCGATCAGATACAGCTCGTCGGCGCGGATCGCGTGCGCCGCCGTCAAGCGGGCGAACACGGGGTCGCGAAAACCGGTGAGGCGCGCCTGGTCGAGCAGGGTGGACCCGGGATAGAGCGCAGCGGTCGCGGACGCCGGAACCTGCGAGCCGAGCTCTTCTTGGACGGCGAGCGAGGTCAGCCCGGCGCGGCGCAGCGCGATGAGGAAGGCCCGCTGATCGTATCCGTACGAGCGCGCGAGCGATTGAAAGTCGGCATCGTCCATCACGAGCTCCACGCGGTTGGCGCGCATCTCGTGGCGCTCGCGGCGCACGGCGACGAAGGCAGACGCGAGCAAGCCGATCGCGAGCAACGCGAGCAGAACACGACGATAGGTCACGGCCGCGCGCTTTCGCCAGAAAACAACAAGACCCGCGTGGAGCGGGTCTCGTTGCCGTCGCGTAGCAGGTTGCCCTACTACCGGGTGTGGGCGACGATCGTACGCACCGCATCGGCGGCGCTGCCCACATCTGACGCGACACTACTTGGAAGCGACGAGTTCGTTTCCTCCCCGCCCGCCCCCGCACGGGGTAAAGACTCCGTAACCGGGGAGTCGCCGGGCCGCTTACCCGCCGAGGCGACGGAGGCTTAGGTCGTCCACGAGGGCGGGCGCTTGCAGACGAACGCGTCCATCCCTTCCTGGGCGTCGGCGGCGAGCGCGTTCATCGACATGACTTCCTTCGCGTAGGCGTACGCCTTCGGCTGGTCGAGGTCGATCTGGGCGTAGAACGCCGCCTTCCCGAGGCCCACCACGAAGCCCGCGGCCGAAGCGATTCGCCCGGCCAGCTCGCGCGTCGCCGAGGCGAGCTGGTCGGGCGGGACGACGCGGTTGACGAGGCCCCACTCGGCGGCGGTCGCGGCGTCGATCGGCATCCCGGTCAGCAGCATCTCCATCGCGCGCTTGCGTCCGATCGCACGGGTGAGCGCGACCATCGGCGTCGTGCAGAACAGTCCGATCTTCACGCCGGGCGTCGCGAAGGTCGCCGCGGTCGAGGCGACGGCCAGATCGCAGGTCGCGACGAGCTGGCAGCCCGCCGCCGTCGCGACACCGGCGACCTCGGCGATCACCGGCTGGGGGATCGTTTGGACCGTCTCCATCAGCCGCACGCACGTGTCGAACACCAGCCGGTACGTCGCGACGTCCCGGTCCAGCATCTCGCGCAGATCGTGCCCGGCGCTGAACGCCGGCCCTTCGCCGCGCAGGATCACGGCTTTGACGGCGCGGTCCTCGCCCAGCGCCTGCAGGGTCGCCGTCAGCTCGCGCATCAGCTCGAGCGAGAGCGCGTTGCGCTTCTCCGGGCGGTTCATGGTGACGACGGCGATCCCGTCGGCCGCCTCGACCAGCAGATGGGTGGGAGACGTCGCGAGCATGCTCGGTCATTGGCCTCCGCCCCCGGTCGCGCCTGTGCCAGGGCCGCCGACGGCCGCGACGGTATAGCGACCCCATGCACGCTCTCCAGCGGCGGCGGTCCGGGTGAGACGCGCCGCGTTCCTCGCCGCGGCGGCGGCCGCGGCGGCGCTGCGGCCGCGCGGCGCCCGGGCGCAGCCGGCGGCCGGGATCGCGCCGGGCGCGACGCCGCCGCCGCGCGAGATCGCCGCGCAGGTCCGCAGCGAGTTCGTCCACGCCTGGGAGGGCTACAAGCGGATCGCGTGGGGCCGCGACGAGATGCGGCCCGTCAGCGGGACGGCGAACGACTTTTTCGTCCCGGGCGCGAGCTTCGGACTCTCGATCGTCGAGGCGCTCGACACGCTGTACGTGATGGAGCTGGACGACGAGCTGACGGCGGCGACGCGCTGGGTCGTCGATCGCTTCGATCCCGACGTCGACGGCGACGTGCAGATGTTCGAGGCGGTGATCCGGCTCGCCGGCGGGCTGATCGCCGGCTATGCCGCGACCGGCGAACGCAAGCTGCTCGAGCGCGCGCGCGACGTCGCGGACCGGCTCTTCCCGGCGTTCGCGAAGTCGCCGACCGGCGCGCCGTACCGCTACGTCAACCCGCGCACCGGCGCCGTCCGCGAGGCGCGCACGAACCTCGCCGAGATCGGCACGAACGTGCTCGAGTTCGGCGAGCTTTCGCGCCTCACCGGCGATCCGAAGTATCTGCGGGCGTCGATGCGCGCCTACGAGACGGTCCTTGCGAAGCGCTCGCCGCTCGGGCTGCTGGGGACGTGGTTCGACGTGGAGCGCGGCGTCTTCACGGACGCGCGCGACGTCGCGCCGAACCCGCCCGTCGACTCGTTCTACGAATATCTGTGGGGCGGATGGCAGATGCTCGGCGAGGCGCGCTGCCGCGATTGGTATCGCGCGCTCACCGGCGCGATCCTGAAGTACCAGGCCGACCGAAGCCACGGGGAGCTGTGGTTCCGGCAGGTCGACATGACCACCGGGGCGCCGCTCGGCACGCGTCAAGTCGAGCTCGCCGCGTTCTACGCCGAGCTCCTCGCGAAGGGCGGCGACCGCGCCGAAGGCGAGGCGTACTACGACTCGTTCACCGAGGTCGCGCAGCGCTACGGCATCATCCCGGAGGTGTTCGATTACGCGACGCTCCAGGTCATCACGCCGAGCAACGAGCTGCGGCCGGAGTACGCGAACGCCGCGTTCGACTTGTGGTTTTTCACGCGCGACCCGAAGTACCGCGACACCGCCTACGCGCACTTCGTGCAGCTCCGCGAGAACTGCCGGGTGGCGAACGGGTACACGATCGTCGACGACGTGCGGCCGCGCCCGATGAAGCTCGGCGACTTGTTCCCGGCGTACTCGTTCGCCGAGAACTTCAAGTATCTGTATCTGACGTTCGCCGAGTCGCCGCGGTTCGATCCGTCGCGCTACTACCTGAGCACCGAAGGGAAGATCTTGCGCGGACTCGTCCGCGCGTGAGACGCGCGGCGGCGGCCGCGCTGGCGGCGTTGGGCGCCTCCCTCGCGCTCGCCTCGTGCGCGCGCGTGCAGAGCACCGCGGCGCGCGGCGGCCGCAATCCGTGGACGGTTCCGAACGTCTTGCGCATCGTCGACGTGGCCGATCCCGACAGCCTGAACCCGCTGCTTTCGACGATGGACCTCAGCTACGACATGTCGGCGCTGCTGTTCTCGTATCTCGTCGTCGACGACGGCCGCGGCCGGCTCGCGGGCGACCTCGCGACGGAGGTGCCGTCGCTCGCGAACGGCGGGATCTCCGCCGACGGCCGGACGTACGTCTACCACCTGCGTCGCGGCGTGCGATGGCACGACGGCGTCCCGCTGACCGCCCGCGACGTCGCGTTCTCCTGGCGCACGATCATGAACGCGCGGAACAACATTCTGCACCGCGAGGGCTACGACGAGGTCGCCGCGATCGAGACTCCGGACGACCGGACCGTCGTCGTGCACCTGAAACGCCGCTACCCGCCGTTCGTCACGCAGTTCTTCGCGACGCTCGACGAAGGTGCGAAGCCGGTCGTCCCCGAGCACGTGCTGCGCGGGCTCTCCGAGGTCAACGACGCGGCGTTCAACGCGGCGCCGGTCGGGAGCGGGCCGTTCCGCTTCGTGCGCTGGGACCGCGGCGAGCGGATCGTGCTCGCGCGCAACGACGCATACTTCAAGGGGCGACCGAAGCTCGAGCGCATCGAGCTGCGCGTCGTGCCCGATCTCAACACCGAGATGACGGTGCTGCGCACGCACGAGGCCGATCTGCCGGCCGGGACGTCGGCGCTCGTGTACGAGCGGATGGCGGGCGTCCCCGGCTTTCGCCGTACGCTCACGCCGTGGAACTCGCACGAGCTGCTGATGCTGCAGGACGAGCGCCCCGGGCTGCGCCACGTCGAGGTGCGCCGCGCGATCGCGCGCGCGATCGACTACGCGGCGCTCATCGAGAAGGTCGGGTACGGCACCGGCGTGCCCTCGCACGACATCGTCCCGCCGTCGGCGCTCGGCTACACCGCGTTTCCGCCGTATCGCTACGATCCGGGCGCGGCGAACGCGACGCTGGACGCGGCCGGCTGGAAGCGCGGCCGCGACGGCGTCCGCGCGCGCGGCGGGACGCGGCTCGATCTGGTCGTCGCGATTCCGAGCAACGGCATCGGACCGCAGCTGGCCGTCCTGCTGCAGCAGATGCTCGGCGCCGTCGGGATCCGCTTGACCGTCAAGATGTATCCGTACCACGGGATCTTCGCGTTCGACGGACCGATCGTGACGGGACGGTACGATCTGGCGATCTACGCCGTCACCGTCGCCGCCGATCCCGACACGACGACGGTGCTGAGCTGCTCGCAGATCGCGCCCCGCGGCGACAACGAGGAGCGATTCTGCGACCCGAGGATCGACGCGCTCGAGCGCGCCGGGCTCGCGACCGACGATCCGGCCCGGCGCGCCGCGATCTATCGCACGATCGGCGCGCGCGTCCGCGACGCCGTGCCGTTCATCGTGCTGTGGGACCAGCGGCGTCCCACCGTGGCGAACACCGATCTGCGCGGCTTCGATCCCGCGCCCGGCGCCGGCCCCTGGTGGAACGCCTGGAGCTGGTCGATCTGAGCGCTACGGCCCGAACACTTGGATTCCGCCGGCCGCCGTCGCGGTGGGCGGCTCGGGGACGAACACGTTCCCGGTCGTCGGATCGGCGGCGACGGAGTGCGAGCCCTTTCCTGTCGGGATGTTGCCGAGGAACGCGCCCGAGCCGTCGAGCACGCCGAGGACCGGGGTGAACGTCGCGCCGGTCTGTCCGGTCTGCGAGATGCCGTTCGCGGTCCAGTCGCGCGCCGCGACGTAGAAGTGGTTGAGCTTCGGATCGTAGGCGACCTCGTCCGAACCGCCGACCTGGGTGACGCGGTTCAGCACCGCGCCGTTCGTCGCGTTCATGACGAGCGTGAACTGCTGCGAGCCGGCGTTCGCGTCGCACGCGATCACGAGGACCTGATTGGCGGGGTTCAGCGCCATCCCCGACGGATTGCAGCCGGTCTGCGGGTACTGCGCCGTGACCTGCGGCGTTCCGGCGACGACGCCGGATGCCGGGATCACGTCGAGCTCGCCGGTCGGATTCGCCGTCGTGCCGTCGTTGTTCACGTAGAAGTTCTTCGTCTGGGCGTCGTACAAGCAGGCGTCGAGGCCGGCTTCACCGGCGCCGAACTGCGCGCCGCTGAAGGTGAACTTCGCCACGACGGTGTTCGCGTTCGCGCCGGCGGTGGAGATCCAGCTCGCGAAGGGCGGCGTGTCTTCGCCGTTCACGAACATCACGAGGTTGTCGGCGGGATCGTAGCAGCCCTCGTCGGAGCGGTTCCCCGACGTCGTGATCGGGATCGAGACGGCGATGCTCAGCGTGCCGGCGTTCACCAGCGCGACCCGGTTGACGTCGCCGACGTACGCGGTGTCGGTGTTCGGGATCGGGACGACGCCGTCGGGGCCCGACGTCGCGTTCGAGGAGCCGACGCCGGCGAAGCCGGTGACTTGACCGACGAGCGTGAGCGACGTCGTCGAGAACACGTCGAGCGACTTGTTGGTGCGATCGGTCAGGTAGTAATGCGACGACGTCGGGTCGACCGCGCCGATGTCGTAGGAGAAGCTGCCGCCCGGGGCGAGGTTCGGGACGGAGATGAAGGTTTTCGGGGCCAGCCCCGTGTTGCCGATCGGCGTCGCGGCCGACGTCGGCCTGGCGAACGGGGCGGAGATGGCATTCCCGTTGTTGCACGCGGCGAGCGCAGCGGCGGCGAGAGCGAGCGACCCGGCGAGGAGCGTACGGCGGAACGTCATGAAGAGGCCTCTGGAGTCGGACGAAGGCGAGCGTAAAATGTGTTTCGTATGTAGCACACCGTATACCGTACGTCACCGAGCGGCCGCCCGGCGGAAGGTGCGATGATCGTGAACCCCGCGCAGATGCACGCGGCGCCCGGGCCCGAGCCGGCGGCGACGCCGCTTCACCCGCTGTTCGTCGCCGAGGTCGACGGCGTGGATCTCGCCCGCGCGCACGATCCGGCGCTGCTCGCCGCGCTGCGCGCGCTGCTCGACCGGTACGCGGTGCTCGTGTTCCGCGACCAGCGCATCGACGACGACGGGCAGATCGCGTTCGCGCGCCGCTTCGACGGCGAATTGGTCACCAAAGTCGGCAAGAGCGTGGTCGAGGGGAAGCGCCGGCTGCAGCACGAGGCGCTGACCGACATCTCGAACCTGGACGAGAACGGCGCGATCCTCGAGACGGCCGACCGCCGCCGGATGTACGCGCTCGGCAACCGCCTCTGGCACACCGACGCGTCGTTCCAGCAGCCGGCCGCGCGCTACTCGATGCTCTCGGCGCGCGCCGTTCCGGAGCGCGGCGGCGACACCGAATGGGCCGACATGCGCGCCGCGTACGACGCGCTGCCGGACGAGGTCAAAGCGCACATCGCCGGCAAGCGCGCGTTCCATTCGCTGCTGCACTCGCGCGCCGCGATCGGCTTCACCGACTTCACCGACGCGGAGCGCGCGCAGTTTCCGGGCGCCGAGCAGCCGCTGGTGCGAACGCATCCCGGCTCCGGACGAACCTCGCTGTACCTGGCCTCGCACGCCGAGCGGATCGTCGGGATGCCGGTCCCCGACGGCCGCATCCTGCTGCGCGAGCTGATCGCGCTCGCCACGCTCCCGCACTTCGTCTACCGGCACCGCTGGCGCGCGAACGACTTCGTCATCTGGGACAACCGCTGCACGATGCACCGCGGCGTCCCGTTCGACGATGCGTCGCAGCGACGCGACCTGCGCCGCGTCACGACGCTCGACCTCTAACGCTTAGGCAGGGAGCGGTGGCGGGCGGGCGAACGCGCGCCCATGGCCCTTCACGCTGTTCGCGCGGCCGCGATCGCGGCCGGCCTTTCGATCGTCGTTCTCGCGCCGTCGCGGGCGGTGACCGCGGCCGACGCGGGCATCGTCCCGCCCGCCGGAGCGACGGTGGTCCGCGAAGTGCAAGCCGGCGGCGCGCAAGTCTACGGCTGCACGGAATCGCCGTCCGGCACGTACGCCTGGACGCTCATCGGGCCGAACGCGATCCTGGTGAACGCGGACGGGACGACGTTCGGCAGCCACAGTGCGGGACCGACGTGGACCGCCGCCGACGGCAGCGCCGTCAAAGCCGACGGCGCGCACCCGGCCATGGTCGTGAAGCGTCCGGACGCGGTCCCGGCTCTGCTCCTAAACGTCACCACGTCGACCGGCAACGGCGTCTTGAGCGGCGTTCGGTTCGTGCGACGCGACGACACGCTCGGCGGCGTGGCGCCCGCGGGCGGCTGCGACGCCGCGCACGCGAACGCACGCGTCGCCGTGCACTACAGCGCGATCTACACGTTCTATCGCTGAGCGTTCCGTCAGAGCGCGGCGCCGCGCGTTCCCCGTTCGGACGCCGGCCGCGGTCAGCCGCGAACGGGATCCATGATGAGCAGCGGGCCGCGTTCACGCTGCTTCGGCCATGACGTCGTGCCGCGCACGACGAGGTCGGCGACCACCTCGCCGATCTCGCGGGCGGTGATCCATTCCGGCGGTCCGGGGACCTCGCGCGTGCTCACCGGGCCGTTCACGACGAGCTCGCGTACCGTCACGCCCGTGCCCTGGGTCTCGGCGGCGAGGACGCGCGTGAGCATGAGCTGCGCCGCGCCCGCGATCGAGACGAGCCCGGCGTTCGGGACCGGAGAGAGCGCCGCGCCGCCGCCGATTCCCAGATAGAGCCCGTTCGGACGGCGCACCAGCTCGGGGACGAACGCGCGCGCGAAATGGAAGTGCGCGCGGAACATCTCGGTCATCACCCGGTCGTACGTCGGCTCGTCGACGTCGAGCAGCCGACCCTCCCACCAGCCGCCGAGCGAGGGGATCGCGACGTCGGCTTCGCCGGCCTCTTCGCGCGCGAGGCGAACCGCGTCGTGCGCGCCGCCGGCGTCGCTGACGTCGGCGACGACGCGCACGAGGCGCGCTCGCTCGGCATCCGCGAGGCCCGCGGCCGCGAGCCGTTCGGCGAGACGCGTCAGACGCGCCGGATGGCGCGAGATCGCCACCACGCGCGCGTCGTGGACCCGCGAGAGCAGCGCGCGGACGATCTCCTCGCCGACGCCGCCCGCGGCGCCGGCCACGACGACGGTGCGAATGTCAGCCGCGCGTCTTGAACCACTCGGCGCCCCGCGCCGGACCGCATTCGATGGTCGTCTTCCCGCGAATGACGCGGATGACGACGCCCGGCTTGCGGATCGCGTCGGCCGTGACGCCGCGCAGGGTCGTGATGGACGCGTTGCCGGTGAACGTGCGCAGCGCGTACAGCCGCTTCCCGCCCTTCGGGCACGAACCTCGGTCGATCTCGGCGGTCATCTCCGGCGCCGGGTTCGCTTCGGTCTGGACCCGGATCGTCACGCCGTTCTTCGCGCTTTCGAAGAAGGCGATCCCCGGCATCGCGTTCTTGCCGACGCCGGCGAGGTTCGCGGAGGGCAGGTTCGTCAGCGGCTTCTTCGTGTCGCCGAACGCGTTCTGGATCAGCGGCGTCGTCGTCGGTCGCGGCGTGGCGGCCGCGGCCGGGCGTGCGAGCGGCGTTTGCCCGACGACGACGGCGGCGAGAACGAGCACGGCGGCAGCGAGGATCGCACGCATGCCGCGGTGGTACCCCGATCGGCGCGCGGAAAAGCGCCTCGCGCTCGTTGCGCCGTCCTAGCTCACGTTCGAGGAGGCCTCGTGCAGCTTGGCGATCATCTGCTCGGCCTTCTCGACGGTCGCCTCCGCGGCGTCGCTCCGCGCGAGCAGGTTGACCAGCAGCATGCGGGTGTCGCGCGCCCAGGAAAGGTGATCGTCCTCCTGCGGCTCGACTTCCGCGACCGCGCGTTTGAGCGCCGAGGCGAACGCCCCCTCCGGCATTTGCGCGGACAGCTTCGAGAGCGCTTCCCAGTTCGCGTGGTCGACCGCCTCCGCGACGAAGACCGCGTCGAGCATAGCCATCTCCTGGGTCAGCAGGTCGCGGCCTTGGTCCGACATCGTCGCGTTCACGAGCGAGGTGTCTTGCATCTCGATGCGCTGCGCCGTCCCCGACAAGTACGTCGGTTCGACGCCCGCCTCGACGATGATCTGCTTGAGGATCTCGGCGTGGCGTTCGGACTGCTTGCCGTACTCCTCGTACTTCGCCCTGAGCATCGGGTTCTTCGTCTTGGCGGCGACGGCGCGGTAGAGCTGATGGCCGCACGCCTCGTGCATCAGGCAGCCGCTCAGCAGATCGGCGAGGAACGTCCCGTTGAAGCCCGGGGCGTTCACGCGCGGCTTGTCGCTGTTCGCTTGTGCCATGGTGTGTTCTCCGCCCGGTGAACGCGGCGGGAAACGCGCCGAGCCGCCCTACGGACGAGCGCCGGCGAGCGGTCCGGCTTTCGCGCGGCGTGCGCCCGCCAGGAAGTCCAGCCAGCGGTCGACGCCGTCGCCCGTTCGCGCGGAAAGCTCGACGACCGGGATGCCGGGATGGACGCGCTCGATGTTTTCGAGCGCGCGATCGCGGTCGAACGCGACCGCCTCGGCGAGGTCCAGCTTCGTGACCAGCGCGACGTGCGCGGTGTGGAACGCGAGCGGGTATTTCAGCGGCTTGTCCTCGCCCTCGGTCACCGAGAACAGCACGACGCGGAGGTCCTCGCCGAGATCGTACTCGGCGGGACAGATCAGATTGCCGACGTTCTCGATCGCGAGCAGGTCCAGCTCGCGCTCGTCACGCCAGCCCCGAAGCGCTTCGGTGACCATCTCCGCGTCGAGCCGGCATTCGGCGCCGGTCGTGATCTGCTTGACCGGGACGCCGGCGCGCGCCAGCCGCCGCGCGTCGTTGTCGGTCGCCTGATCGCCGACGAGCGCCGCGGCACGCAGCTCGGGAGCGAGGCGGCGCAGCGTCTCCTCGAGCAGCGTCGTCTTTCCCGCACCCGGACTCGACAGCAGGTTCACGACGAACGTACCGGAGCGCCCGAAGCGCTCGCGCAGCCGCTCGGCGAGCGTGACGTTCTTCTTCAGAACGGATTGCTGCACGTCAACCAGCCGGATGCGCATCCCAGACCTCCAGGCGAACGATGTCGAGCTCCCGCCCGCCGACGATCTCAGCCGACGGCGTGCCGCAGATGGGACAGACCGGGATCGGCGCGCCGTCGACGACCCGCGTACGGCCGCACGGTGAACAAGCAATCGTCAGCGGAACGTGCTCGACGACGAGCGCGGCGCCCTCGAGCGACGTTCCCTGCGCCGCGAGCTCCCACGCGAAATGCAGCGCGTCGGGAACGACGCTGCTCAGCGCGCCGATCCGCACGTGAACGGCGCGCACGACCTCGTTCGGCGCGGCGTTCGGGCGCTCGTCGACTTGCTCGACGATCGCGTACGCGATCGCCGCTTCGTGCATCGGCTCGCTTCCTCACGTCGAATAAAGCGGATGTGTTCGGGGTACCCCCTCAGGGAGGGATCGAACCTCATCGACGGATCGTTTCCGGATCGAGGTGCGCATGCACTACTCGCCCACTCCGCGCTTCGAGGAGATCCATGTCTTGTGGATCTCCGAAGGGATGAGCTGCGACGGCGATTCCGTCTCGCTCACCAACTCGGGTCAGCCGTCGATCGAGGACGTCGTCGCGGGGCTGATCCCCGGCCTGCCGAAAGTGCATCTTCACAACAAGGTGCTCGATCCGAGCTTCGGCGGCGACGAATTTCTCAAGCCGTTCTTCCAGGCGGCGAACGACCAGCTCGGCGCACCGTTCATCTTGGTGATCGAAGGATCGATCCCGAACGAGAACATCAACGGTGACGGCTACTGGACCTCGTTCGGGAACGATCCCGCGACCGGCGAGCCGCTCACGCTGAATTGGTGGATCGATCGCCTTGCGCCGCGCGCGTGGGCGGTGCTCGCAGCCGGGACGTGCGCGACGTTCGGCGGCATCCACGCCATGGCCGGCAACGTCACCGGGTGCATGGGGCTGAACGACTATCTCGGGAAGTCGTTCTTCTCCGCCGGCGGTTTGCCGGTCGTCAACGTGCCCGGGTGCCCGGTGCAGCCGGAGAACATCATGGAGACGATCGCGTGGGCCCTCGCGCAGGCCGCCGGCAACGCGCCGATCATCCCGCTCGACGAGCTGGGGCGCCCGACGTGGCTGTTCGGGAAGACCGTGCACGAAGGGTGCGATCGCGCCGCGTACTACGAGCAAGGCGATTTCGCGCACGACTACAACTCGCCGAAATGTCTGGTGAAGACGGGCTGCTGGGGGCCGGTCGTGAACTGCAACGTCACCAAGCGCGGGTGGCAGTCGGGGATCGGCGGCTGTCCGAACGTCGGCGGAATCTGCATCGCGTGCACGATGCCGGGGTTTCCCGACAAGGTGATGCCGTTCATGGATCAACCGTCGGGAGCGTCGCTCTCGTCGATGCTCATCCAGCCGTACGGGAAGCTGATCCGCGCGCTCCGCGGCATCACCAACCATAGCCTGAACGAGGAGCCGAAGTGGCGCCATAACCGTGCGCAGCTGACGACGGGCGCCGACCCGCGGTGGGGCAACACCAGAAAGCAGGCTCAGCAATGATCGCCGACCGCGAGAAGACCGAGCCCGGCACGATCGTGGAGCGCTCCTGGGATCCGATCACGCGGATCGTCGGGAACCTCGGAATCTACACGAAGATCGACTTCGGCAAGCGTGAGGTCGTCGACTGCCACAGCACGTCGTCGCTCTTCCGCGGCTACAGCATCTTCATGAAGGGCAAGGACCCGCGCGACGCCGGCTTCATCACGAGCCGGATCTGCGGCATCTGCGGGGACAACCATACGACGTGCAGCGTCTACGCGCAGAACATGGCGTACGGAATTCGCATGACGCCGCTCGCCGAGCACATCTTCAACCTCGGCGAAGCGGCGGAGTACATCTTCGACCACACGATCTTCCAGGACAACCTCGTCTTCGTCGATTTCTGCGAGCAGATCGTCAAGGACACGAACCCCAGCCTCCTGGCGAAGGCGGAGCGCACCGAAGCGCCGCACGGGTCGATCCACGGCTATCGAACGATCGCCGACATCATGCGCGCGTTCAATCCCTTCACCGGCGAGCTGTACCTGCAGGCGCTCAAGGTGAGCCGGACGACGCGCGAGATGTTCTGCCTCATGGAAGGCCGCCACGTCCATCCGTCGACGCTCTATCCGGGCGGCACGGGCACCGTCGCCACGCCGCAGGTCTTCACCGACTACCTCTCGCGGCTGCTCAGCGTCGTCGACTTCGTCAAGAAGGCGGTCGTGATGAACGACGACGTCTTCGACTTCTTCTACCAGGCGCTTCCCGGATACGAAGAAGTCGGACGCCGCCGGATTTTGCTCGGCTGCTGGGGCGCATTCCAGGACGCGGAAGCATGCGATTACCGGTACGAGCACATGTCCGAGTGGGGCCGGAAGATGAAGGTGACGCCCGGCGTCGTCATCGACGGCAAGCTGGTCACGACGGACCTCGTCCAGATCAACCTCGGCATGCGCATCCTTCTCGGCAGCTCGTACTATCAGGACTGGAACAGCGAGGAGATGTTCGTCGAGCGAGACCCGCTCGGCAACGCCGTCGATCGCCGGCATCCGTGGAACGTCACGACGCTGCCGAAGCCGCAGAAGCGCAACTTCGACGACAAGTACAGCTGGGTGATGAGCCCGCGCTGGGTCAACCCTGACACCGGCGAGACGGTCGCGCTCGACACGGGCGGCGGCGCCTTCGCGCGGCTCTTCGCCACCTCGCTGGCCGGCCTCGTCGACACGCCCTACGTCAAGTCAACCGGCAGCAGCGTGCGGATCACGCTGCCGCGTTCGCACGTGCTTCCCGAGCAGACGTTCGAGTGGCGTCCGCCGCAATGGTCGAACGCGCTCGAGCGCGATCGCGCCCGCGTGTACTTCGTCGCGTACGCCGCCGGAATGGCGCTCCACTTCGTGGAGGAGGCGCTGAAGCTCGTGCGCACCGGCTACACGAAGACGTTCAACGACTTCGCCGTGCCCGAAGAGGCGATCGGCTGCGGCTTCCACGAGGCGGTGCGCGGCGTGCTCTCGCACCACCTCGTGATCCGCGACAAGAAGATCGCCAACTACCAGCCCTGGCCGCCCACCTGCTGGAACGGCAACCCGCGCGACAGCGACGGACGTCTCGGGCCGTACGAGGACGCGGTGAAAGGCATGCCGCTGTTCGAGGAAAACGGACCCGACGACTTCCGCGGCGTCGACATCATGCGCGCCGTCCGCAGCTTCGATCCGTGCCTGCCCTGCGGCGTGCACATGTATCTCGGCAACGGAAAGACGCTGCAGCGCGTCCACTCACCGACGCTGGGCGTCGAGCGGTAGCGTGGACGACGCGCGCGTTCGCGCCGAGGTCGCGGCGCTGGAGGAGCTGCTCGAGAGCATCGAGCCGCGCGGCGCCGAAGCGGTCGCGGCGCTGCTCCGCGTGTACGGCGAAGCGCTGCGGCGCATCGTCGAGGCGCTGCGCGACGCGCCCGACATCGCGGACGCGCTGGCGAACGACGAGCTCGTCTCCCACCTCCTCGCCTTGCACGATCTGCTTCCCGCGCAGGAGCGCGCGGTCGCGCCCGACATCGTGTTCGGTCCGGTGGTCCTGTCGTGAGCGCGCTCGCTTCGCCGCGGCTGCGGCGGCTCGCACGCGCGGCGCGGACTCGGGACGACGAGCGCTGCGACCTGTGCGGCGGCGCGATCGGCGAGCGGCACGCGCACATCTTCGACTGCGAGACGCGCGCGCTGCAGTGCGCGTGCCGGCCGTGCTCGATCCTCTTCGATCACGGCGGCTCGGGCGGCAGCCGTTTCCGTCTCGTCCGCTCGGGCGTTCGGCGCGTCGGCGAGGTGCCGCAGCTTCCGATCCCCGTCGAGCTGGCGTACCTCGTGCGCGGCGACGACGGTCGCGTGCGCGCGTACTATCCGAGCCCGGCGGGTCCGGTCGAATCGCTGCTCGCGATCGACGCAGGGTCCGAGCTGCCGCCGTTCGCGCCCGAGGTCGAAGCGCTGCTCGTCGACCGGGTGCGCGAGACCAACGAGGCGTGGATCGTCGGGATCGACACGTGCTACCGTCTCGTCGCGCTCATGCGCCGCCACTGGCACGGGTTCACCGGCGGCGACGCCGTCAAAGCCGAGCTCGATCGCTTCTTCCAGGAGCTGCGCACCGCATGAATCTCGCGAGCCTGCTGAAAGCCACTACCCCGGTGACGCCCGACCTGCCGAGCCACACGCCCGGCGTCCCGGCCGGCAACGATCCCGGAAACTATGAGAAGATGCCGGGACATCTCCCGGACGGTCGATCGACCGCGGAGCGTTCGACCGGGATCAACCCGTCGAAGCACGGGCCGATGCTCCCGCAGATGCCGAACATTTCGCCGCCGTGAACGCGCTCGCGGCGTCTGCGCCGCCGGCGGTCCGTTTTTCGATCGCCGGCGTCGACGCGCTCCACGAGAGCGCCCTGCCGACGCTGCGCATGCGGCTGCGCGCCGAGCCGCCGGCCGGCGCGACGATCCTCGGACTGGCGCTCGCCGTGCGCGTCCGCATCGCCGCCGATCGCCGCCGCTACGACGACGCGGAGCGCGAGCGGCTCGGCGAGCTGTTCGGCGCGCCCGAGCAGTGGACGCGCTCGCTCGGCGGCGTGCCGTGGACCGAGGCGAGCGTCAACGTACCGCGCTTCACGTCGCCGGCGACGATCGACGTTCCGTTGCCGTGCACGTACGATTTCGAGGTCGCGAGCGCGAAATATCTCGCCGCGCTCGGCGACGGCGCGATCCCGGTCGACGTGCTGCTCACCGGCACGATGTACTACGCGGCGGACGACGGCCGGCTGCAGGCGGTGCGCCTTCCCTGGGACACCGATCTCACGACGCGCGTCCCCGTCGCCACGTGGCGCGCCGCGATCGACGCCGCGTTCCCCGACGCGGCATGGCTGCGGCTCCGTCGCGGGACGTTCGCGGCGCTGCAGGCGTACCGGTCGCGGCACGCGTTCACCAGCTGGGAGGAAACGTTCGCGTCGCTGCTCCGCGAGGGACGCGCATGAGCGACCGGGTCCGGCAGATCGCACAGGCCGTGCTCTACGAAGGCTATCTGCTCTGGCCGTACCGGCGCAGCGCGGCGAAGAACCGCCACCGGTTCACGATCGGCGGCCTGTACCCGGCGTCGTATGCGGCGCACTTCGGCGACCGCGCCCGTGCGCGCTTTTCGCTGCTCGTCGAAGGCCGTGATCCGTCGTTCGACTTCGAGGTTCGCTTCCTGCACGTCGTGCGACGGCAGGCGTACCGGGACGGCGCTCCGGTCGACGAGCTGAGCGTCGGCGACGCGCGCCATTTGAGCTGGGACGAAGCCGCCGAAGAAGCGGTCGAGCTCGGCGCGCCGGCGCTGCCGCTCGACGCGCCGGTCGTGCGCGAGGCGCGCCGGGACGAAGAGGTCCTCGCTCCCGGCGCCGTGCTGCGCCGCAGCCGCGAACGGCTCGACGGCCGGCTGAGCGCGCGCACCGAGTTCGCCGGGGACGGTCGCGTTCGGCTGTTCGTCGAGCTCGCGAACGAAAGCGACTGGGACGGACTCGGGCGCGAGGAGGCATTGCGCCGCACGTTCGCCGCCGCGCACGTCGTCGTGCGCGTTCGCGACGGCGCGTTCGTCTCGCCGCTCGACGATCCCGGGGCGCTGTGCGAGGGGTTGTGGCCCGCGCTCGTGGGCGCGCCGGGTTCGCGCGACGCCGTGTTGGCGAGCGCGGTCATTCTCGGCGACTATCCCGCGGTCGCACCCGAGAGCCCGGGCGATCTGTTCGACGGCGGCGAGATCGACGAGCTGCTGATCCACAGCATCCGCGCGCTCACCGACGAGGAGCGGCGCGAGATGCGTGACACCGACGCGCGGGCGCGTGAGATCCTGGAGCGTTCGCTCGCGCTCGCGCCCGAGCAGCTCGAACGGCTGCACGGCGCGTTTCGGGACGGCTGACGTGGACGGCTGGGAAGCGCTGCTGCAGCCGGGAGCCGACTCCCTGTGCGTCGGCGACGCGACGCTCGTGCGCGGCAGCCGGGTGATGCTCCGTCCGCGCGGCGACGACCCGTTCGCACGCGCGCTGCACGGGCGCGAGGGACGCGTCGACATGCTCGTCGAGGAGCTCGACGGCAGCGTTCAGCTCGCGGTGGTTCTCGACGACGACGAGGCGCGCGACTTGGGACCGGGCCGCCAGCTCGGCCATCGCTTCTTCTTCCGGCCGTCCGAAGTCGAGCCGCTCGACGGGGGCGCGCCGGCGGCGCGCGTGCTCGTCGCCGGCATCGGCAACGTGTTCCTGGGAGACGACGGATTCGGCGTCGAGGTCGTACGCCGCCTCGCCGCGCGCGCGCTTCCGCGCGGGGTCGACGTCATCGAGTTCGGAATCCGCGGGATGGACCTCGCGTACGCGCTCGGCGACGGATACGACGTCGCGCTGCTCGTCGACGCGACGGCGCGGGGCGACGTCCCCGGAACGCTCTCGGTGATCGAGCCGCGCGACGACCAGCCGCTCGGGCCGCCGGTGGAAGGGCACGCGATGGACCCCGTTCGCGTCTTGGCGCTCGCGCGACGCCTGGGCCGCGAACCGTCCCGCACGCTCGTCGTCGCCTGCGAGCCGGACACGATCGTCGACTCCGAATCCGGCGAGCTGCTCGCCGAGCTGAGCCCGCGCGTCGCGGCGGCGGTGGAGCCGGCGGTCGCGCTCGTGCTGTCTTTGGCGGAAGAATATCTCGCACCGCACCCCGAGGTTCGCTCACCATGACCATTCGACTCTCACCCGTGCTGCTCGTCGCGGCGAGCGCCGTCATCGGCGCCGCGGTGATCGGCGCGCTGCTGCAGCAGGCGCCGGAGATCGCGCGCTATCTGAAGGCCGAGGGAATGTAGGTGTGTCTTGCGATCCCGGGGCAGGTGATCGCCTTCGCCGATGACCCGACGTTCGCGAAGGTCGACGTCGCCGGCGTGCGCCGCACGGTGAACGTCGGGCTGCTCGAGAACGAAGGCGTCGACATCGGCGATTGGGTGCTGATCCACGTCGGTTTCGCGCTCAGCAAGGTCGGCGAAGCGGAGGCGCACGATCAGCTGCGCTTGCTGACGGCGCTCGGCGAAGCGACGCTGGCGATGGAGGAGGTCGCGGGATACACGTTCGCGCCCGACGTGGAGGGGCGAGGATGACGAACGGCATGAAGTACGTCGACGAGTTCCGTGACCCGGCGCTGATCGACCGCGTCGCGACGGAGATCCGGCGCGTCGTCGATCCGCAGCGGCACTACCGCATCATGGAGGTCTGCGGGGGCCACACGCATTCGATTTACCGGCACGGCTTGCGCGACGTGCTGCCCCACAACGTCGAGCTCGTCCACGGTCCGGGCTGCCCGGTTTGCGTGCTGCCGACCGGCCGCGTCGACGACGGTCTCGCCATCGCCGACCATCCCGAGGTGGTCTTGACGTGCTTCGGCGACATGATGCGCGTCCCGGGGACGCGCGGGACGCCGCTCGAGCGCAAGGCGCAAGGCGCCGACATCCGGATGGTCTACTCGCCGCTCGACGCGCTCAAGCTGGCGCAGGACGATCCCTCGCGGCACGTGTGCTTCTTCGCGATCGGCTTCGAGACGACCGCGCCGTCGACCGCGCTCACGATCCTGCGCGCCCGCGAGCTCGGTCTCGACAACTTCTCGGTCTTCTGCAACCACGTCACGATCGTCCCGGCGATGCGCGCGATCCTGGACTCGCCCGACATGCGGCTCGACGGCTTCGTCGGCCCCGGGCACGTCTCCACGATCATCGGCTGCCGGCCGTACGAGTTCGTCGCGCGCCGCTACCGCAAGCCCGTCGCCGTCGCCGGCTTCGAGCCGCTCGACCTCCTCGAAGGGATCCTCATGGTGCTGCGGCAGCTCGCGGCAGGGGAGGCGAAGGTCGAGAACCAGTACCGGCGCATCGTTCCCTGGGAAGGCAACGTCCCGGCGCTGCGCGCGCTGGCGACCGTGTTCGAGCTGCGTCCGTACTTCGAATGGCGCGGGTTGGGATTCATCTCGCAGTCGGCGCTGAAGATTCGCGACGCGTTCGCGCGGTACGACGCCGAGGCGCGCTTCGCCGTCCCCGGCGTTCGCGTCACGGATCCTCGCGCCGCGCAGTGCGGCGAGATCTTGAAAGGCGTGCTGAAGCCGCCCCAGTGCAAGCTGTTCGGCCGCGAGTGCAATCCCGAACACCCCGTCGGCGCGCTCATGGTCTCGAGCGAGGGCGCCTGCGCGGCGTACTATCGCTACGCGCGCGTCGAGGAGGCGGCCGGTGCTTGAGGCGGGCGCGCCGCCGCGCCGCGCACGCTTCACCGACGCACGCATCGAGATGGCGCACGGCGCGGGCGGGAAGGCGTCGCGGCGGCTGGTCGAAGGGCTGATCGCGCCGGCCTTCGCGAACCCCGCGCTCGCGCCGCTCGCCGACGCGGCGACGTTCCTGATCGGCGGCGCGCGCGTCGCCACGACCGCCGACGGTTACGTCGTGAAACCGCTGCGCTTCCCCGGCGGCTCGATCGGCGAGCTCGCGGTGAACGGGACGATCAACGACCTCGCCGTCTCCGGTGCGCGGCCGGCCGCGATGATGGCGTCGTTCATCCTCGAAGCGGGACTCGCGTCGGAGGCGCTGCGCGCCGAGGTCGAGGCGATGGCGCGCGCGGCCGAGCGAGCCGGCGTTCCGATCGTCGGCGGCGATACGAAGGTCGTGGAGCACGGGATGTGCGACGGGATGTACGTGACGACGTTCGGCGTCGGCGTGGTCGACGAGCGGCTCGTCCTCGATCCGCGCACCGTCCGTCCCGGCGACCGCGTGCTGATCACCGGGCCGATCGGCGATCACGGGATCACGATTTTGCTTGCGCGCGGCGAGCTGGACCTCGAAGCGGATCTGCGCTCCGACACGCGGCCGCTGTGGCCGTTCGTCGAAGCGCTCCTCGCGACGTGCGCGCCCCGACTGCGCTGGATGCGCGACCCCACGCGCGGCGGCGTCGCGACGGCACTCAACGAGCTGGCGCGCGACTGCGGGCTCGGGATCGCGCTGCGCGAGGACGATGTCCCGCTGCGGCGCGAGGTGCGCGGCGCCTGCGAGGTGCTCGGCCTCGATCCGCTGCACATCGCCAACGAAGGACAGCTCCTCGCGATCGTGGCGCCCGACGACGCCGTGGCCGCGCTCGACGCGCTCCGCTCCGTCTCCGGGGGCGAAGACGCGCGGATCATCGGCGAGGTCACCGCCGAGCACCCGGCGACGGTCGTGGGCGTGAACGGGTACGGCGGCACGCGCGCGATCGACATGCTGGTCGGCGATCCGCTCCCCCGGATATGCTGAACGTCGCGCGCGACGCGCGGTGGAATGCGGAGCGCGTCGCGGAAGCGCTGCGCGCACGGAGCGTCGCGGCGCGCCCGTTCTTCGAGCGCGAAGCGCCGCGCCTCGCGCGAGCCGCCGACGCGATGGCGGAGCGTTTCGCGCGCGGCGGCCGGCTCTACGCGTTCGGCGCCGGCCCGTACGCGACCGACGCGGCGCACGTCTCGGTCGAGTTCATCCATCCGGTCATCGTGGGGAAGCGCGCGCTGCCCGCGCTCGACGCCGGCGCTGCGCCCGAGGCGATGGCGGCGACGCTGATCGGCCCGGACGACATGGCGATCGCGTTCGGACCGCCTCAAGGAGATCCGCGTGCGCTCGCGGCGCTGCGCGTCGCGGCGAGCCGCGGCGCATACACGGTCGCCTGGCCGGGCACGCCGGGCGACGCCGACTACGCGGTCGCCGCGCCGGGCGACGACGCGCACGTGCATCAAGAGCTGTTCGAAGTGCTCGGCCATACGCTGTACGAAAGCGTGCACGTCTTCCTCGAGCACCGCGATGCGCTCGGCGAGGACGTCGGCGCTTCGGCGTTCTTGTATCCCTATCTCGGTGCGGCGCCCGGCGCGGACGCGAACGTGACCGGCGACGTCGCGGCGTCGATCGTCGAGAAGGCGCGCGACGGCGAGACGCTGCGCGAACGGGTCGCCGCCGCGCAGGCCGAGGCGATCGCCGCGGCGATCGACGCGATCGGCACGCGCCTGGACGCCGGCGGAAGGCTGCTGATCTTCGGCAACGGCGGCTCGTCGACCGACGCCACCGATTTCGCGCTCGACTGCGTGTTGCCGGCCCCCGGGCTGCGCGAGATCCCCGCGATCTCGCTGGCCGCGGAACCCGCGGTGCTGACCGCGATCGCCAACGACGTCGGCGCCGAGCTGACGTTCGTGCGGCAGATCGCGGCGCAGGCGCGGCCGAACGACGTCGCGTTCGCCTTCTCGACCAGCGGCGGATCGAAGAACGTCGTCGCCGGGCTGGAATACGCGCGGAGCCGGGGACTGCTCACCGTGGCGGTGCTCGGCTACGACGGCGGCGAGATCGTCCGGCGGCAATGCGCGGACCACGCGATCGTCGTTCCGTCCGACTTCATCCCGCGCATCCAAGAGGCGCAGGCGGCGATCTACCACGTGATACGCCGCGCGCTCGGAGAAGGCTGATGGCGCTCGAGCTCTACGGCACCGCGTCGTGTCCGTACACCGCCGAGCTGCGCGAAGAGCTGGAGCTGCGCGGACGCGACTTCGTGGAGTACGACGTCGAGCGCGACGCGGGCGCGCTCGGCCGCGCGACGGCGTTGATCGGCGGCGGAGCCCTCGCCGTTCCCGTGCTGGTCGACGGCGGCCGCGTCGTCCAGGTCGGCTCCGGAGGACGGTCGTGCTACGTCGCGGCGCCGGCCGCGGAGCCGCGCTGACGTCGCGCTCGTCCTCGCCGGCCGCGCCCGCGCCCGCGAGCGAAGCCGGCACGCTCGCCGCGACGGAGATCCGGATCGGCGGCGTCGTGCAAGGGGTCGGGTTCCGGCCGTTCGCGTACCGGCTCGCGGCGCGGCACGGGATCGCAGGCTGGGTGCTGAACGGCGAGCACGGCGTCCGCATCCATGCCGAAGGCGGGCGCGCCGCGCTCGAAGCGTTCGCTCAGGCGCTCGTCGACGAGGCGCCCCCGGCGGCCGCCATTTCGACGGTCGAGATCGCCCCGGTCCAGCCGCACGGATTCGAAGCGTTCGCGATCGTGGAGAGCACCGCGGGCGCGGCGCTCAGCGCACCGATCTCGCCCGACCTCCCGGTGTGCGAGGACTGCCTGCGCGAGCTCTTCGACCCCGCCGACCGCCGGTATCGCTATCCGTACATCACCTGCACCAACTGCGGCCCCCGCTACAGCATCGTGACCGGCCTGCCGTACGACCGGCCGCGAACGACGATGGCGGAGTGGCCGATGTGCGAAGCCTGCGCGCGCGAGTACCACGATCCCGGCGACCGGCGCTTCCACGCGCAGCCGCTCGCGTGCCCGCAGTGCGGCCCCACCTACGTGCTGCGAACGGTGCGGGAACCGGACGTCGATCCGGCATCTCTCCGCGATCGCGCGGCGGCCGCCGGAGCCGCGGACGAGCCGCGCGGGACGGCGGCGATCGAACGAGCCGCGCTCCTTCTGCGCGAAGGAGCGATCCTGGCGGTGAAAGGGATCGGCGGGTATCATCTCGCCTGCGATGCCGCGAACCCGTTCGCCGTCGCGGTCCTGCGCGAGCGGAAGTATCGCAAGGAGCGTCCGTTCGCGCTGATGGCTCGCGACGAGGACGTGGCGCGCGAGCTGGTCGAGCTCGACGAGCCGGCGGCGACGCTGCTGCGCTCGCCGGCCCGGCCCATCGTGCTCGCCCGCGCACGCCGCACGCTCGCCGGCGTCGCGCCCGACAACCGCGAGCTGGGCGTGATGCTCCCGTACGCGCCGCTCCACCATCTGCTGTTCGCGCTCGGTGCGCCGGACGTGCTCGTCATGACGAGCGCCAACCGTTCCAGCGAGCCGATGGAGTACGACGACGCCGCGGCCGCGCGCAGGCTCGCCGCGCTCGCCGACGCGTTTCTCGCCGGCGAGCGCGCGATCGCGCGCCGCGTCGACGACTCCGTCGCCCGTTCGGTCGCGAGCGGACCGCAGATTCTCCGCCGCGCGCGCGGGACGGCCCCGCAAGCCGTCGCGTCGTTGCCGGCCGGCGAGCCGCTCCTCGCCGCCGGGGGCGACCTGAAGAACGCCGTCGCCCTCGTCGTCGACGGGCAGGCGTTCGTGAGCCAGCACGTCGGCGATCTGGCCCATCTGGCGGCGCGCGAAGCGTTCGAAACGACGATCGGCGACCTGTGCGCGACGTACGGCCTCGATCCGAGCGGTTTGGTCATCGCCCACGACGCGCACCCGGAATACGTCTCGACGGCGCTCGCGCGTGCCGTCTCGTCGCGCTGCGTGCCGGTTCAGCACCATCGCGCGCACGTTGCGAGCGTCCTCGCCGAGCGCGGCGAGCTCGAGCGCGACGTCCTCGGCATCGCGTTCGACGGCACCGGCTACGGTGACGACGGCGCGATCTGGGGCGGCGAAGTCTTTCGCGGCAGCGTCGCGCGCGGGTTCGCCCGCGTCGCGCACCTGCGTTCGGCCGCGCTGCCCGGCGGCGACGCATCCGCGCGCTTTCCGGTTCAGGCGGCTGCCGGCTTCTTGGCAAACGTCTCCGGCCTCCCCGATCTGACGGCGCCGCCGTTCGCCTTCCCGCAGCGGTACGAGCACGCGCGCGCGATGATCGCGAAGAACGTCCGCACGTTCGCGACGACGTCGATGGGCCGCCTGTTCGACACGGTGGCCGCGCTGCTGGGCTTCACGCGCGAGATCACGTTCGAAGGCCAAGCGGCGATGTGGGTCGAGCACCTCGCCGGTTCCGTCCCGGGCGATCTCGCCGTGGACGCGTATGCGTTTCCGCTGCACGACGCCGAGCTGGACTATCGTCCGCTGCTCGCGGCGATCGTCGAGGATCGCGGGCGCGGCGCCGACGTGCCGGCGATCGCGCGACGATTCCACCTCGCGGTACGCGACGCGATCGTCGCGCTGCGGGATGCGCTCGGGTCCGACGAACCGCTCGTGGTCTCCGGCGGGGTCTTCCAGAACCGGCTTCTCCTCGAGCTGCTGCACGAGCGGCTCGGCGAGGCGCTGTGGGCGAACGCGCGGGTGCCCGCGAACGACGGCGGCCTGTCGCTGGGACAGGCCGCGCTGGCGTCGTTCGCCGCACGCTGAAGCCTACGGCGTCAGCACGACCTTCTCACAGTCCTCCTTCTTGTCGCGGAACACTTCGTACATGTGCGGCGCGTCCTCGAGCTTCGCGCGATGCGTGATCACGAAGCTCGGATCGATCTCGCCGCGGACGATCCGCTGCAGCAAGTCGTCCCAGTACTGCTGCACGTGCGTCTGTCCGGTCCGCATCGAGAGCCCGCGGTTGACGAACGAGCCCATCGGAATCTTGTCGACGAGGCCGCCGTAGACGCCGGCGAGCGAGACGTTGCCGCCGTTCCGCACGCACATGATCACGTCGCGCAGCACCGCTGGACGGTCCGTCTCCCACTTCATGAACTGCCCCAAGCGGTCGTAGGCGCCTTCGATCCCGGTCGCGTGCGCTTCCATCCCGACCGCGTCGATGCACGAGTCCGGCCCGCGTCCGCCGGTCATCTGCTTGAGGTGATCGTTGAGGTCTTTGATGCCGTCGCGGTTGACGGTCTCCGCGCCGCTCTTCGCGGCGAGGTCGAGCCGGTATTGCAACCGGTCGATCGCGATCACGCGCCCCGCGCCCTGCATGAACGCGCTCTTGATCGCGAACTGTCCGACCGGACCGCAGCCCCACACGGCGACGGTGTCGCCCGGCTTGATGTCGCAGTTGACGGCCGCCATCCAGCCCGTCGGAAAGATGTCGGAGAGGAACAGCGCCTGCTCGTCGGTGAGCTGTTCGGGGACGATGATCGTCCCGACGTCGGCGTACGGCACGCGCACGTACTCCGCCTGACCGCCGGCGAATCCGCCGAGCGCGTGCGAGTACCCGAACAAGCCCGCGGGCGAATGCCCCCACAGCGTCTCGGCGATCTTCTTGCTTTCGGGCGGGTTCGAGCGCTCGCACACCGAGTACAGCCCGCGAGAACAGAAATAGCACTCGCCGCACGCGATCGGAAATGCGACCACGACGCGGTCGCCCACCTTGCGGTTCGTCACGCCGCTTCCCAGCTCGACGATCTCGCCCATGAACTCGTGTCCGACGATGTCGCCGGGCTGCATCGTCGGGATGAAGCCCCCGTACATGTGCAGATCCGAGCCGCAGATCGCGGTCAGGGTCACGCGCACGATCGCGTCGCGCGCATCGACGATCGTCGGATCGGGCTTGTCCTCGACCCGCATCTTCTCTTTGCCGTACCAGCAGTTCGCTCTCATCGCTGACGACGTGTCCCCAGCCGCGTCGTCCATTACGCGGGGGACGGACGGCGTTCCGCCCCACGGCCAGGCGAGAGCACACAGGCGCGCTGCGCCGGGCGAGCGAACCCGCATCCCGTGTCGGGGGAGACGGCGGCGGCCGTGCGCGCAGACGAGGCGGAAGCGCCGCAGCGCATCGCGGCATCGTTGACCGGGACGCTGCGCCGGCATCCCGGGCTCGCCGCCGGAGCGGTCGCCTTCGCGGCGATCGCGCTCCTGACCGGATTGTCGGCGAGCCCGATGAACAACTACGCGCTGCTCGCCGACGCCTGGCTGCACGGGCGCGCATGGGTCGTTCCGGGCGGACCGTACATCGACGCCGTGCCGTGGCACGGACACCCGTACGTGGTCGAAGCGCCGTTCCCGGCCGTGCTGATGCTTCCGCTCGCCGCGCTCTCCGGGACGGCCGCGAATCAGAACCTCGTGTGCGCGCTCCTTGCGGCGATCGCCATCGCGGCAACGGTCGCGCTCGCGCGCAACGTCACCGGATCGATCCGCTCCGGACTCGCCGTCGCCGCGTTCGCGGCGTTCGGTACGAGTCTGTTCGCGTGCGCGCTCGACGGCGGCGTCTGGTTCATGGCGCACGTCTCCGCGTTCACCTTCACGCTGCTCGCGCTCGTCGAGGTGACGGGAAAACGGCGCGGATGGCTCGTCGGGATCTTCGCCGCATGCGCAGGGCTCTCGCGCTATCCGCTGCTGCCCGTCGTCCCGATCTACGCCGGTTGGCTCGCGATGGCGGGCCGCCGTCGCTCGGCGATCGCGTGCGCCGTCGCGGCGTGCGCGTTCGCCGTCCCGTGGGTGGCCTACAACGAGCTGCGCTGGGGAACGGTGCTCGATCCCGGCTTCACGATCTGGTATCACGTGATGGATCCGAGCTCGCACGGCGGCCTGCCGCCGTTCTCGCTCGCGAACCTGCCGATGCAGCTCGAAGCGTACTTCCGCCGGCCGCCGCACCTGCTGGGCCGCTTTCCGTGGATAGCGCCGCCGATGTTCGGCTTCGCGCTGACGTGGTCGAGCTTCGGGCTCGTGCTCGCGCTCCTCACCCTGCCGCGCATCCCGCGCGCCGTTTCGGTCGCGATGCTGTGGCTCGCCGCGATCGTCGCGGCGATCCCGGGGTTTCTGTACTACGATACGGGCGGCGTGCAATACGGAATGCGCCACGCGCTCGACTTCGAGCCGTTCGCGGTCGCGCTCGTCGCAGTCGCGCTGCGCACCCCGTGGAGCGTGCTGATGCGCCCGCTGCTCTACGCGAACGCCGGCTTCGGGCTCTACGAGACGCTGCTCTTCGCCCTCTCGCCGCCGACGTCGTGACGCCGCGGCCGGCGATCTGGGCGATGACGGATTCGAACCGCCGGCCATCTCCGTGTAAAGGAGCCGCTCTCCCGCTGAGCTAATCGCCCCCGCCGTCTTCTCGTATTCGCGCGAGCGCGGCGAAATCCCCAGCGCCCGGCACCGGGAAACGCGCGCCGGCGCCGGGCATACTGAGGCGAATGCAGCGGAACCGGCTCGCCCTGGACGACTCTCGCCCGATCTGGCGCTCGATGCTGGTCTTTCTCGTCCCGCTGATGATGAGCAACGTGCTGCAGTCGGCGTCGGCGACGTTGAGCAGCATCTATCTCGGACGCATGATCGGCGTGCGCGCGCTGGCGGCCGCCTCGACGTTCTTTCCGATCTCGTTCTTCATGATCTCGTTTTTCATCGGGATCGCGAGCGCGAGCTCCGTGCTGATCGGGCAGGCGTACGGGGCGCACGACGACGACCGGCTCAAGGCCGTCGCCGGGAACACGATCACGCTTTCGATCCTGCTCGGCGTCGCGAGCGGCGGGCTCGGGTACGCGTTCTGTCCGCAGCTGCTGGAGCTGATCGGCACGCCGCACGACGTCTTCGCCGACGCGCTCGTGTACGCGCGGATCGTCTTCGCCTCGCTCCCGCTGCTGTTCGTCTACCTCTCGTATACGACGTTCGTGCGCGGCACCGGCGACTCGCGCACGCCGCTGCTCGCGCTGTTCGTGAGCACGGTCGTGAACATGATCGTCACGCCCGCGCTGATAGCCGGCTGGGCGGGCCTCCCGCGGCTCGGAATCGCGAGCGCGGCCGTCGCGGCGATCGTCGGCAGCATGACGGCCGTCGTGTACGTCTGGGTCTCGCTCGCCCTCGAGAAGAACCCGCTGGCGCTCGACCTCGCGCTGCTCCGGCACATGAAGCTGCGTCCCCGCCTCATCGGGACGCTGGTGAAGATCGGGATCCCGACCGGCATCCAGATGGTGCTCGTCTCGCTCGCCGAGGTGGCGGTGATCGCCCTCGTCAACCGCTTCGGCTCGGCGGCGACGGCCGCGTACGGCGCGGTGAACCAGATCGTCTCCTACGTCCAGTTCCCGGCGATCTCGATCGGCATCACGTCGTCGATCTTCGGCGCGCAGTCGATCGGCGCGCAGCGCTTCGATCGCCTGCGGAAGATCGCGAAAGCCGGCGTCGGCCTGAACTGGGCGATCGGCGCGGTCCTCATCGCGATCGTGTACGCGTTCAACCGCGAGCTGCTCTCGCTGTTCATCACCGACGAGCACGTGATCGCGACCGCCCACCAGCTGCTCGAGATCACGCTGTGGAGCTACGTGCTGTTCGGCACGTCGAGCGTGCTCTCGGGCCTGATGCGCTCGAGCGGGACGGTGCTGTGGCCCACCGCGCTCTCGATCGTCTCGATCTGGGGCGTCGAGGTCCCGGTCGCCTACGCGCTCGCGCCGCGGCTCGGGCTCGCGGGCGTGTGGATCGCCTATCCGGTCGCGTTCTTCGCCGGGCTGTGCTTCCAGTTCACGTACTACTTCTTCGTCTGGCGCCGCAAGCGGCTCACGACGCTGTTCGACGATCGCACGCACGCGCCGGCCACGACCTGACGCGGCCGCGCGGCGCGTCGCAGGCTCAGCGCTCGCGCTGACAGCGGGCGACGAGCGAGGCGAGCTGCGAGCGCCGCGTGATCTGCAGCTTCGCGAAGGTCGCCGCGAGATGGTTCTCGACCGTCTTGAGCTGGATGTGCAGCGAGGCGGAGATCTCGCGATTCGTCTTCCCCGCACCCACGAGCTCGGCGATCTCGCGTTCGCGCGGTGAGAGGCCGTCGAGCGGAAGCGGCTCGGGCGGTGCCGCGGCGAGCGCGGCGATCTGTTCGCCGACGCTTTCCGGCGAAAGCGCCTCGCCGACCGCGAACTCCTCGGTCCAGCGGCGCTCGCTCAGCTCGCAGCGCGCGGCGTCTTCCGCTTCGATGCGGAACGGGCGGATCGTCGCGTCGTCGCGCGCGCCCGCACGCCGAAGCGCGGCGGCGAATGCGCCGGCGAGCCGCGCGGCCACCGCCGCGCGCCGTTGGCCCGCCGCGACGAGAAGCGCGCACTGCAGCAGCCCGGGGAACAGGCTCAGATGGCGCAGCGCGCCGGTCGTGGTCACGACGTCGGCGAGGAGCGACGCGGCGCGGCGCACGTCGCCGGACCGCGCGGAGACGAGCGCGTCGACGATCGTCGCTTCGGCAACGTAGAAGTCGCCCGCGCCGGGACGCGCGGCGGCGCGGCGCGCTTCGTCGGCGAAGGAGCGCGCCTCGATGAGCGCGTCGCGCGCCACCGCCGTCCACGCGCGATTCCGCCAGTAGGTGATCGTACCGTGCAGGTCTTGCGGAACGTCGCGGATCGCGGCGTAGCGGCGCTCCGCCGCTTCGTACTCGCCGAGCGAGCATTCGACGACGGCCATGTTCGCGGTCGCGCGCGCCCACTCGGTGCGCGGACCGTGCGCCGCGTAGTGCGCGATCGATTCCTCGAGCAGCCGCCGCGCCTCGAGGAAGTCGCCCGCGTTGTACGCCGCGATGATCGCCGGATTCAGCGCGTCGATGCGCGCGCGCTCGTCGCCGAGCGCCTCGGCGAGCGCCGCCGCGCGCGCGACGGCGCACCGCACCCCGTCGCGGTCGCCGAGCCGCGCCGCGCAGAGCGCGGTCGTGCGCGCGACGCCGTAGTCCAGACGCGCATCGAGCGGTCCGGCGGCGGCGCGCAGCCGCTCGATCCGCTCGATCGTCTCGGCGCCGTGCGCGCGCAGCGGCCAGTACGTACGGGTCGCCGCGATCGCGGCCAGCGCCTCCTTCGGATCGGCGCACCAGCCGTCGAGCGCGATCCGCACGTTCTCCAGCCGCTCGTCGAGGAGCCGGTCGGTCTCGGGGTCGGTCTTGCCGTCGCCCGGGCGCGCGCGCATCCACTCCGTATACCACCGGCCACCGCGGTGGCGAACGCGCGCGAGCTCCTCGTCGTCGGCGTGCCGCAGCGCGTACGCTCGCGTCGCGCCCAGCAGCCGGTACCGCACGACGCCTTCTCGCGTCTCGGCCGCGATCAGCGAGCGGATCGCGAGGGTCACGATCGCCGGAGCGATCGCCGCGACCGGGACGCGCCGTCCGGCGCAGATCGCTTCGGCCTCGGCGATGGTGAACGGAGCTTCGAACGCGGCGAGCCGGTCGAAGATGCGCCGTTCGTGCGGGTCGAGCAGCGCGACGGCGCCCGCCACCATCGCCTCGAGCGCGAGCGACGGAGCGGCGGACGCCGTCCCGGCGACCCGCTCGAGCAGATCGCGCAACCCGAAGAACCGCAGCTCGGCCGCGGCGAGCTCGAGCGCGAGCGGCAGGCCGCCCAGCGCCGCCGCGAGGCGCGCCAGCTCCCGCGCGGTGGTGACGTCGGCGCCGACCGCGTAGCCGTGCTGCGCGCAGCGCTGCAGCAGGAACGCGACGCTCGCCGTCCGCGTGATCCGCCACGGGCTCCAGCGCTCGTCGGGGATCTCGAGCGGCGCGACCGGCACGACGTTCTCGTCCGCGACGCCGAGCGGGAAGCGGCTCGTGAGCAGCACGCGCGCGTCGCTCGCGCGCTCGCGCAGCGCCCGAACGGCCTCGCGCACGGCGTCGAGATCGCTCTCGGCGTCGTCGATCAGGACGCGCTCGGTGCCTGCGTCGGCCGTCCGCAGCTGTTCGAGCGCGCCGCGCGCGTACGCGCCGTGCCGGACGCCGACGTACCGTTCCGCCCCCTCGCCGTTCCGCCGGCTCGCGCGCATCGCCTCGAGCGCGAGCCGCGTCTTGCCGATCCCGGCCGGTCCGACGAGGGTGACCAGCGCGCGCCGCTTCGCGAGCGCGGCGACGATCGCGTCGCGCTCGGCGTCGCGCGCGAAGAACGGCGTGGCGAGCGCGGGAAGCGGATCGCTCCCATTGATGGCGAGCCGCACGTCGTCGTCGTGCGGGCGATGCGCGGTCCGTGGAATGGGGGTTTCCCCCTATTCCGACGACCGGCTGCGCGGTCGTACGATCAAGGGCGACACTGCTCCGCCGTCCTTCGGAGGCATGCATGCCGATTCCTCAGGAGCGCGCGCATCGGCGCGCGGTCTCTTTCGTCTTGCCTACGGCCCTGGTCGTTTCCGCGGCGCTGATCGCGGGATGCAACAGCGGCTCCTCGTCGTCGTTCAACCCGACACCGATCGCGACGGCGACGCCGTCGCCGCAGCCGGCCGCACAAAGTACGCAAGCGCTCTCACCGGCTGGGAACGCGCTCGCGATTCCGGCCGCCGGCGGCGTGACCGGCACCGTGACGTTCTCCGGCAGCAACGCGCCGTCGGGGACGACGGTCACCATGAAGAGCAACACCGGAGCGACCGGCAACGGGCCGTCGCCGCAGTCGGCGCGGCGGCACATCGCCGCCGCGAGCGCGATCTTCTCGCTCGACTTCTGGTTCACCGTACCGTCGGGCGGCCCGCAGACGATCACGTTCACCGGCATCCCGGGCTTCCAGCTGATCCTGCCGGGCACCGAGCCGGCGCTGACGCTGGAGCTTTTCGACGATACGACCGGGAAACTGCTGGCGTCCGACGCGCCCTCGAGCGTGACGTCGTCGAACGGCTCGACCACCGAGACGTTCCCGGTCATCCCGACCCCGATCACGTTCAACGTCTCGCACGTCTTCACGTTCGAAGTGGTCGCGGGAAGCACGCTGCCTTCGCCGACCGCGTCGCCGCAGCCCACCGCGACGCCGACGGCGCAGCCCACCGCCACGCCGACGGCGCAGCCCACCGCCACGCCGACGGCGCAGCCCACCGCCACGCCGACGGCACAGCCCACCGCCACGCCGACGGCGCAGCCGACGGCCACGCCGACGCCGCAGCCCACCGCGACGCCGACGGTGAAGCCGACCGCCTCGCCGACGCCGCAGCCCACCGCGACGCCGAAGCCGACCGCCTCGCCGACGCCGCAGCCCACCGCGACGCCGAAGCCGACCGCCTCGCCGACGCCGAAGCCGACGGCGACGCCGCAGCCGACCGCGACGCCGAAGCCGACCGCGACGCCGACGCCGCAGGCGACGTCCGCGAGCGAGACGGCAGCGGTGAAGAACGGCGCGAACAACATCGCCCTGCCGGCAATCTCGGGGAACTTCCCGGGTACGCTCAGCCTGACCGCGAGCACGCCCCCGCCGGGAACGACGCTGAGCATCACCGACACGATCGGCGTCCCGTCCGGCGCGCCCGACATGTCGTCCGGGACCGGCGGATCGACGATCTTCTCGCTGCAGATCAGCGCGAACCAGTCGTTCAACGTGTCGGGCAACCTGTTCGCCCTCACGGTGACGCTACCGTCGAACATTCCGACCGGCGGGCACAGCTACACGCTCTACGGCTGTCCGCAAGCGTTCTGCTCGTTCCAGACGTACGCCATCCCGATGACCGTGAGCGGCCAGACGCTCACGAGCAGCGGAACCTCGGCTGGCGGCAGCAGCGTCCCGAGCGGCGTGGTGCTGCTCGGCGAGATCGTCCAGAGCTGACCGCGCGCGCCGCGCCGCGCGGCCTGCGTCCCCTAGGGGAGCAGGTCGCGCGGCGTCAGCCGCACCTCGACCGTGGGACCGTTGGGCGGCGTTCCGGCCTTGCGCAGCGTCAGCCGGAGCGTCCGCCCCGCGAGTCCGTGGATCGCCGACGACAGCTCCGCGTCCGTGTACTGCGCGACCGGCTTGCCGTTGACGGCGAGGATCTCGTCGCCGACCCCGACGCCGGCCGCGGCGGCCGGCGAGTTCGGCGCCACGCCGATGACGTCGACCGCGGCGGGATCGTGCTGGTTCAGCGAGAGCCCGGTGCGGTCCGTCGGAAATTCCGGCATGCTCTGCCCGTTCGGCGCGAACGTGACGGTGCGGGCCCGATAGTCGAACGTCACCGTATAGCGCTGCAGGATGTCGGCGCCGATGTTGCCGGCGATCGTCCGTGACGAGAACCCGCCGGCCTGCTGGTTCGCGAGCTGCACCATCGGGCGGCGGATCGTCAGCCCGGCGAGCGTGAACTCGTTGCCGCGCACGAGCGCGGCGGGGACGGGCCCCCCGATTCCGCCCGGCGAGACGTACGCGACGCGGGGCGCGGTCGCGAACAGCCCGTGCGCCTTCGCGAACGGGTCGAACACGATCAGTCCGCCCGAGTTTCCGGTGTCGACTTCGAACAGACCGCTCGCGCCGTCGATCGTCGCCTGCACGTACGGCGTGTGTCCGTCGGAACGGAACGGGAGCGTCACCGCGCCGGGAAGCGGCGCCGGCGGGGGCGAGTCGAACGACGCGAACGTCACCGTACGCGCCGCATAGTCGATCGTCGTCCGGAAGCTCGCGAGCAGCTCGAACCCCACGATGCCGTCGGTCGTCACGTCGTGCATCGCGTGCACGAACGCGTACGGGAGCGGGAGTACCAGAAACTGCTGGTCGCTCAGCCGGGCCTGCCCGATCTGCAGCGTTCCGGCGTTCGCGACCGTCGCGCGCTCCGTTCCGGTGCCGACGCCTGCGACGTCGACGCCGCCGCTTCCGGCGAGTCCCAGCCGGCGCGCGGCGTCCGGCGTCACGACGTTCACGCCGCCGCTGTCGAAGACGACCGAGATCGGCGGCTTTCCGGCGATCGAAACCGGGACGACGACGTTGCCGCTCGTCCCCTGATTGAAACGAAAGGGAACCGTCGTGCGCGCGACGCCGGGCGGCAACGTCCCGCGCGCGACCGGCGCCGGCCGCGCCAGCGCGCCGGGCGGCAGGGCGTCGACGAGCTTCGCGTGCTCGACGCGCACGTCGGTGCTGCTGCCGTCGGCCTCCGTCGTCAGCTCGCGGAAGTTCAGCATCGCGCCGCCCACGGGACGGTAGTCGGAGAACAGGTTCGTCTCCGGCCCGCTGTCGGTCTCGACGATCGCACGCCCCAGCAGGTGGGTCGTCGCGTCGAACCACAGATCGAGTCCGACGCCGCCCGCCGGAACGACGCGCACGACGTCGTACGTCGCGCCGTCGGCGGTTCGCCGCCCGACGAGCGTGGTCGCCGCCCGGTCGTCCGGCGCGCCCCACGCGTCGCGCGACAGGTACGCTTCGGTGACGGCTTCCGCCTGACTCGCGGGAAGATCCGAGACGGTGACGATTCCGTTGTTCGCGCTCCACTGCACGCCGTCGAAACCCTGATATACGTCCAGCGGACCGACGACGACGTGCACGCGGTCGTGCCCGTTCCGCACGTCGAGCGTCTGCGTGAACCGGCCGGTCGCGCCGCCCTCGATCAGCGTTCCGTCGGTCTCGAGCGCCGCGGCCTGACGAAAGGCGCCGCCCCCGATCGCCGCGTCGGCGGCCCGCAGCACCGAACGGCCGTCGTCCGCGCCCACCGTCGCGCCGAGCGCGAAGAACGCGAACGCCCCGCACGCGGCGCTCGCGGCGAGGCGAATACTGGGGACGGGGAGGATCACGGACGCGTCCTTCGCGGCATGGCGCCGAAAGGCTTCGCGCGGCGGCCGGCGGAACCGCGCTTCGTCAGCTCGGCACGGCTTGCGGCCGCGGGAGACGGGAGAACGGCATGGACGAGGACCGCTTCAACATCTCGGTTCGGAAGTTTCTCAAGGAAGTCGGCGTCACGTCGCAGCGCGAGATCGAAAAGGCGGTGCGCGGGGCCGAAGAAGCCGGAACGCTCGACGGGACGGCGCCGATCGAGGCCACGATGACGCTCGACGTGCCCTCGCTCGGCGTGAAGCACGTCGTGAACGGGCGGATCCAGGTCGACTGAGCCTCGCGTCCGGCGCGGTCAGCGGTCGGACGCGACGGACGGGTCGTCGAGCGAGCGCAGGACGATGCGATTTCGGCCGTCCTCCTTCGCGCGGTAGAGCGCCTCGTCGGCGGCGCGCACGAGCGCGGCCAGCTCGACCGTCGCACCCGCCGGCGCCGCGACGACCCCGAAGCTGGCGGTCACGGAGACGGTACGCCCGTCGGGGAGCGCGAACGGCATCCCGGCGATGGCGACGCGCACGCGTTCGGTGAGCACGAGCGCGTCCTCGCGCGTGCAGTGCGGCGCCAGCGTCGCGAACTCTTCGCCGCCGTACCGGCTGACGACGTCGCCGGCGCGGAACCCGGTCTTCGCGAGCCCGGCGACCGACGTGATCACGATGTCGCCGGCTTCGTGCCCGAACGTGTCGTTGACGCTCTTGAAGTGGTCGATGTCGAAGATGATGAGCGCCAGCGGCCAGCCGTATCGCCGGGCGTTCGCGAGCTGCTGCTCCGCCGTCTGCACGAACGCCCGCCGGTTCATCAGGCCGGTGAGGTAGTCCGTGGTCGAGGCGAGGCGGAGCTCGTCGATCAGCCGCTGGCGGTCTTCTTCGAGCGCCGCCTTCTCGGCGCTCGTTCGGCGCAGCGCCTCCACCGCGTCCAGCACGTCGCCGATCTCGTCGTGCCGGCTCGCCGCGGGCACGACCGTCGCCAGCCGCCCGCGCGCGATGTCGGTCACGACGCGCGCCGTCATCAGGAGCGGGCGGATGACGCGAACGCGCAGCACGAGCAACACGCCGCACACGGTCACGAACGTGAGCGCGCCGACGATCGACAGCACGATCGTCGCCCGGACCGCGGCGGCGTGCGCGTTCGCCGCATCGTCCGACGCGCTCCGCACGAGCGCGTCGCGCAGCGCGACGATCGAGGCGATCGGGGGAACGTACCGCGCGGCGAACTGCGCGGTATCGAAGCCGTACGGGCGATGGCCGTCGCCCGCGCTCACGACGCGGTCCAGAAAGCGCAGGTCGCGGCCGAAGTACGCCTCGTTCATCCGCCGTGCCGCCGCGGTGACGCGGGGATCGCCTTGCGAGGCGACGAGCCGCGCGTCGATCAGGTCGCGCAGCTCCACGATGCGCCCGCGCGTCGTCCAGACCCCCTGCCGCTCCGCCGGCGAGAGCGGCTTGCCGTTGATCAGCGCGAACGTGAACTCGGAGCCGAGACGTCCGGCGTGCTCGCGGAGGTCCCCCGCGAGCCGCGCCGCGACGAGCTCGTCCGCCACCTGCGGATAGACTTCTTCGGCGTCACGCGAGAGCGCGGTCTCCGCGTTCATCGCGAGCGGCACCGCCTCGGACATCGCGTCGACCGACCCCATGACCAGCGGCGCGCGGCGCGCCTTGCGGGGAAGCGCCGCGACGAGATCGATCGCGGCGCGGCCGGCGATCAGCCGCGTCTGTGCCCGGCGCAGCATATCGGCGGCGAAGCGCGTCCGCGGCGTCTGCGGCGCGTGCGCGACCGCCGCGGCGACGTCGCGCAGCGCGGCGTCGGTCTGTGCGCGAGCGCGGGCGAGACGCCGCTGCATCACCGGATCGCCTTGATCGCCGTCGCCCAGCAGTCCGTTCGCGGTCCCGCGCTCCGTGGAGATGTTCGCGGCCGCGACGAGCGCCATGTTCGCCACGCGGATCGCCGCCTGTCCGTTCGCGGTCGCGTTGAGCGCGCGCAGCTCGGTCACGATGATACGCGAGAGCAGCAGCCCCAGCAGCGTGAGTTGAACGACGATCGCGAGCGTCGACAGCTGTCTCAGCGTCAACGGTGAAACCCCGATTGGAAAGCTTTCTCCGTCCTACGGAGCGGGCGAGAAGCGGACCCGCTGCAGGCGCCAAGCAGAGACGACATGTGACGGACGGCACGCGCGCAAACACGTCCGTGCGGACGCTCGCGCACGCCGTCGGTACGGTACCGCGCCGAAGCCGGCTGGAGCCGCATGCATCGTGCGGCGCAACGAAACGTCCGGAGCGCTAGACGGCCGGCGGCCACGCTTCAAGCATCCGGGACGCCGCGGGTCCGCGGACAGGGTGAGAGGTCCCGGACGAGGGGTCTCACGCCGGGTGACCGCGCCACGCCGGCCGAACGAGCCGCAGCCGCAAGGGGCGGAGGGCGGCCGACGAGAGCCGACGTACGTCGTGCCGTCCGCCCAGAGAGGACCGCGCGCTTGGCCTTCCGCCGTATCTGCGTCCTGCTCCTCGCCGTTTCCGTCGCGGCCTGCGCGAAGCCGCCGGGCGGCGGCTCCGACGTCCGGACGTTGAACGCCGGCGCCGCCATCGCCCCGAACAGCTTCGATCCGGTGCTCGTCACCGAGTCGATCGAGAACACGCTCGACCGCCTCGTCTTCAACGGCCTCACCGAAGAGGACAACGCCGGCCGCATCATCCCGGATCTCGCGACGGCGGTCCCCAGCGCGGCGAACCATGGAATCACGGACGGCGGACGGACGATCACGTACCACCTGCGCAGGGGCGTCGCATGGCAGGACGGCGTGCCGTTCACGAGCGCGGACGTCGCGTTCTCGTGGCGCGCGATCATGAACCCGAACACGACGGTCGGGAATCGCGTCCCGTACGACGAGGTCGCACGGGTCGACACGTCCGACCCGTACACCGTCGTGTTCCGTCTGAAGGAACCGTACGCGCCGTTCGTCGCCGAAGCGTTCAACAGCTCGACGGTCGCGTTCGTGGTTCCCGCGCACCTGCTGCAGCGGTATCACGATCTGAACCGCGTTCCGTTCAATCAGGCGCCGATCGGAACCGGTCCGTACCGGCTCGTGCGCTGGCTGCGCGGCGACCGCATCGAGTTCGAGGCGAACGCGAGGTACTTCAAAGGCGCGCCGAAGATCCCGCGCATCGTCGTGCACGAGATTCCGCAGGAGAACACCGGCGTGACCGAGATGCAGACGCACGAGCTCGACTGGTACACCGCGCTCAGCGAAGCCTCGTACGCGCAGCTGCACGACACCGCGGACGTGCGGCTCGTCGTCACCCAGCAAAACTCGTATCGCGGCTTGTGGATCAACAACCAGCGTCCGCTGCTGACCGACGCGCGCGTGCGGCGCGCGATCGCGTACGCGATCGACAAGAAGATGATGGTCGACAAGGTGACGCACGGGACGGGGACGGTGGCGACCGAGGACATCCCGCGCTTCATGTGGGCCTACGACGCGAGCGTTCCGACGTACGCGTACGACCCGGAGAAGGCGCGCGCGCTGCTGCGCGAGGCCGGCTGGAGACCCGGCTCCGACGGAACGCTCGCGAAGAACGGGCAGCCGCTCGCGATGACGCTCGTGCTGCGGCAAGGCGCCGTCGGCGACGCCGCGATGGCGGTGCTGGTGCAGGGCTGGCTGCGGGCCGTCGGGATGCGGATCGGGATCAAGCCCTATCCCGGCTCGACGCTCTTCGCGCTCGGGCCGGGCGGCGTGCTGAATCCCGGGAAGTACGACATCGACATCAGCGGCTTCTCCTCGGCGTACGATCCCGACAACTCGGTGCAGTTCGCGTGCGCGAACCGTCCGCCGAACGGCTTCAACTGGACGCGCTACTGCAGCGCGCAGATGGACCGGCTGCAGCACGAGGCGATCTCGACGAACGATCGGACCGCGCGCAAGGCGGCGTACGCGAAGATCGAGACGCTGCTCGCGACCGACGTCCCGCAGATCTTCTTCTACTATCAGCCGGCGATCGAAGCGGTCGCGACGCGCGTCAAGAACTTCCGCCCGAGTCCGATCTCACCGACCTGGAACGCCGAGCAGTGGTCGTTGTGACGGCGGCGCGCGCCGGCTCTCACGCGCACAGGTCCGCGGGGGTGGCGTACGAACGCCAGCCGTTGGCGGCGAAGTCGTCGGCACCCAAACGGAAGTTCGCGTCGATCGGCCCCTGAGCGAACTCCCAAAAGTTTCCGGACAGCGGGCGCGCGGGCGCGACATACTGCACGGTGACGTTCAGCGCGGCCAGCACGTCGCCGGGGAGCGGCACGCCGGGCGCGGACGAGCGGATCGAACGCGCGAGCGCCGCTTCGCGCACGAGCGCGCGGACCGCGTCGTCGAGCAGGCGGCGCCGCATGGTCGAGAATGCGGCCAACAGGATACCGGCGAGCTTGGGCCGCGCCGGCAGGCGTGCCGGAGAGACCGGCTCGAGCAGCACGACGTCGACCGTCACGGGGCCGTGGACGGCTGCGAGTCTCACGAGCGAGAACGGCGAATTGTCGGTGACGCCGCCGTCGACCAGCGTGTCGTCTACGTACGGCTCGACGTTCGCCGGATCGAACAGGACGGGGCATGCGCCGCTCGCACGCAGCTGTTCGATTCCGATCTTCGGATCGCGGCTGCCCGGCGCGACGCGGTAACCGGCTCGGGCGAGCGCGCCCGCGAGCGGCGCCCAGCGAAGCGTCGCGGCTTCACGGTGCTCCGGGAAGCGATAGAAGAACGTCGCACATTGGCGCGTGAGATCCGCAGCCGCCCAGAAGATCGGCAGCTCGACGGTCCGCATCGCGCCGTCGCTCACGAGATACTCGGTGAGAAAAGCGCGGACGGGTGCCGAGTCCGCGATTCCGACGCTGTGTCCTTCGACCGCGTCCCACAAGAAACGCAGCGCCTCGGCTACGCGCACGTCACAGCTCGCCGACGGATTCAACAGGCGGCGGTACGGGCGTTTGCCGCGCACGACTTCGTTCTTCGCGATCGTCGACCAGATCGTATGGAGTGCCGCGCCTTGCCCGCACGCGAGCATCATGCCGTTGATCGCTCCGATCGACGTCCCGCAGATAGCGTCGTAGTCGGTGACCCGCAGCCGGGACAGAACGCCCGCTTCGTACGCGCCCTCGGATCCGCCGCCGCTCAGCACGAGAATGCGCCGCCGCACCTCGCCGTCGTCGGTATCGGAGGCGGCTCGGCGTTCCGGCGCGTGCGCGCCTTCAGCCGCCGACCCCGCGCCGGACCCGGCATTCGATCCGCGCTCCATCACCGCACTCCGCGAAGCAACGGTCGGACCTCGGCGCGCGCGACGCAGCCCATACGGTCATCCCCTCGTAATGAGTGCTCTTGTCGCCTAGCGGTTCAACTGCCGTCGTCTCCGCCCTTTTTCCAACGGCGGTCGGCGCACACGATCGTGGATCGCACGCTCATGCGCGCGCAGGGGCGTGCGGTGAACGACTGCGCATCGCTTCAGCGCGACGCGCGGGTGCCGGAGCGCGGGCGCGCCCGGGACACCGGCTGCTTGGGAGCGGCCGCGTCGCGTTCGGCGAGGTACGCGTTCGCGAGACGTGCCGGCGCGCGCGCGAGCCAGGCCTCGACGATGATGTCGCGCAGCAGCGGCTTGCGGATCTTCCCGAGCTGGACGAGGACGGCCGGATAGCCCTCGAAATGCGGGATCGTAAAGAACACGGCAGGATCGCTCGCGAGCAGCGCCTCCTTCATCGCGAGGTCGGCGGTGCGCACACCGAGGATCGCGCCTTTCGGCGCCGCGTCGCCGAGCGCCGCGAGATCGCCTTTGCGCAACGGACGCTCCCATACGAAGCCCTTGTCCCTGACCTTCCAGCCCCGGCCGCCGCCCTGGCCGAACGCCTCCTCGGTGACGCCGGGGAGTGTCAGCGCGATCGCGGCCACGTCGTCGAAAGACGGCATCGCCGACTGATCGTCGGAGCGCGGCGGCGACTCCTCCGTCCG
>Ga0070739_10000613_pt1 | contig 65621 bp, 52 predicted proteins | sample Coa_R1_7_FD_66445 | JGI IMG/M metagenome (GOLD analysis project Ga0070739, IMG submission 66445) | Surface soil microbial communities from Centralia Pennsylvania, which are recovering from an underground coalmine fire - Coalmine... | ecosystem: Environmental > Terrestrial > Soil > Unclassified ...
GAGCTCGCGGGCGATGGCGATGGGGTGCCAGTAGCGGCGGAGCAGCTCCCCGGCGGGGGTGCCGGGGCCGACGCGGGTCAAGCGCTCGTTCTCCTCACGGGTCAGCACCATGGCGCCTCCCCCCTCGTGGGTTTCCGACGGCCCGAACCTCTCCCTCAGTCTAGGACACGGCTGCCCGGGGATCAAGAACGGGGCCGCGTGGGGCCACAGCGGGACAAGGGCGGCTGGCGCCACACCAGCCGCACCAGCGGGGGGCCGTGACGTCGCGCCCGTGTGGGCCGCCTGAAGGGGAAACAGCGGGCTCAGGTCCGCTCGCGCGCCAGGCGGAAGCCGAGTGCCCGTGCGATCAGGGTCACCAGCAGCACGAACACGGTGACCAACACCCCGATAGCCGTGCCGCGCTCCATCTCCCCCGAGAAGCTGTACTCCAGCATCAGGATGGACAGCGGCCGAGACTGGGGGCTGTACAGCAGGACCGAGATGCTGATGTCGCGGATCGCGGAGAGGAAGCTCAGCAGGCCAACGGTGATCGCCGTGGGGGCCAGCAGGGGGAACAGCACGCGCCAGTAGGTGCGGAACCAGGAGGCGCCGCACACCCGGGCGCTCTCCTCCAGCTCCGCGCCGATCTGGAGCAACCCGGCTTTGAAGAACTGCGTGCTGAGCGGGCTGTCCTTGATCACCAGCGCTAGGATGATGCCGAGCGTGGTCCCATAGAGCAGCCCCCGGAGCGGCGTGCTGAGGAATAGCCACAGCAGCCCCAGGCTCAGGAGGATCCCCGGCACGGCCCACGGCACCCACATCAGGATGTCCGTGACCCGCGTGAGGCGGGAGCGCCCGCGCACAATGCTGTAGGCGACGAGCGAGTACAGGAGCACCCCGAGGAGCGCCACCCCGGTGGCGATGATCAGACTGTTGCGGACCGAGAGGAGGAAGATCGGGTCGTTGAACAGGTTCTGCCAGTGGCTGAGCGTGTACGGGTCGCGAATGTGGAAGAACCCGTAGCGCCGCATGAACGAGCCGAGCAGGAGGAAGACCATGGGAGCGGCGAGGGCAACCGCGAAGAAGGCGAAGCACGCCGCTGCCACCGGCCAGCGCCAGCGCCCCAGCCGCACCGGCGCGGCGGAGTAGCCATGGCCGGTCACCGTGGCGAAGCTGCGGCCACGGAGGTACCACTGGTAGAAGATGGCGAGGCTGATGAGCACGACTAGGAAGATGACCCCCAGGGCCGTGGCCTGGCCGAACTGGGGCGGCTGGTCGCGGACGAGATCGTAGATGCGGGTGGAGTAGACCGGGATGTTGGCCGGCCGCCCAAGCAGCAGCTCCACCTCGAACACTTCGAGGCTGCGCACGAAGGCGAGCACGGTTACGGCCAGAACCGCCGGCGCGAGGACGGGGATCGTTACCCGCAAGGTGGTGGTGAGCTGGTTCGCGCCGCACACCCGTGCGGCCTCCTCCAGGACCGCGCCCACGCGGCGGAAGGCCGGCAGGAGCAGCACCACCTTGTAGTAGATGCTCGTGCTCGCGAGGTGCACCCAGATGATGCCCCAGAAGCTGTAGATGTTGAAGACACTGCCCTCGACGAACGGGAGCCGCTTCAGCGCCTCGTTGACGAGGCCGAACTGTGGGTCGAGGAGCAGGATCCAGCCGAAAGTCATCGGCAGGTGCGGGAGGAAGATACCGATCCAGCAGAGCAGCTCCAGCAAGGTCCGCCCGGGCAGGTCGCTGCGCGCGATCAGCCAGGTGAGCGCCAGGGCCAGTGGCAGCGAGATGGCAGTCCGGACCGCCCCGAGCGCGAAGGTGTTCCAGAGAGCGTTGAGGGTGATAGGATCCGAGAACGCGCGGACCCAGTTATCTAGCCCATAGGTGAGCTCCCGCCCGGGCGCAGCGACGTTGAGGCTGTTGGCGAGAAGCAGGACGAGCGGCAGCGTGACGACGATGCCGACGAGCAGCGGCGCGCCCGTCACCAGCAGCGCGCGCAGGCGCAGCTCCACCTGCGCCACCGGTGCCGGTCGGACCACGACTGCTTCAGTGCTCATAGCGGCCACACTGTAGCGTCGCGCGGGTCGAGCACGAGATCGAGCCGCGCCCCTACCGGGTAGCGCTCGCGGCGAGGCCCGAAGACGAGGAGGCGCCGCCCCCCGGCGGTGCGCACGCTGTACTCCACGCGCTCGCCTAGATAGGCCGCCTCCTCCACCACGACTGGCACGCGGTTCGGCGCCGGCGGGCCGGGCAGCTCCAGGCGCACGTCCTCCGGCCGGCAGGCCACCGCGATCTTGGCTCCATCTCCGAGCTGGACGGCAGAGCCGTCGGGGACCAGCAGCGCGCACCCCTCCTCGCCGGCGAGCTCCACGCGCATCAGGCCGGCTTCGCGCCGCGCCACGCCCTCCAGGATCAGCGCGCGACCGAGGAAGTCGTGGACAAAGGGCGTCGCGGGCCGCTCGTATACCTCGCTGGGCGGCCCGACCTGCTCCAGGCGCCCAGCGTTCATCACCGCCACGCGATCGGAGAGAGTCATGGCCTCCGTCTGGTCGTGCGTGACGAAGAGCACGGTGATGCCCAGGCGCCGCTGGAGGCTGCGCAGCTCCAGCCGCATGTGCTCGCGGAGCTTGGCGTCTAGGTTAGAGAGCGGCTCGTCCAGCAGCAGGATCTCGGGGTTGTAGACCAGCGCCCGGGCCAGCGCGACGCGCTGCTGCTGCCCCCCGCTGAGCAGCGTCGCCGGCCGCTGCTCCAGCCCCTCCAGCCCCACCAGCTGGAGCACCGCGCGCACCCGCTCGCGGATGCGCGGTCCGGGCTCGCGGCGCAGGCGCAGCGGGAAGGCGACGTTCTCGAACACGGTCATGTGGGGCCAGATAGCGTAGGACTGGAAGACCATGCCCATGTTGCGGCGCTCGGGGGGGAGGAAGAGCCGCTCCTGCGCCGAGACGATCAGCCGCCCGTTGAGCAGGAGCTGTCCGTCGTCGGGCTGCTCGAGCCCTGCCACGATGCGGAGGGTCGTGCTCTTGCCGCAGCCGCTCGGGCCGAGGAGTGTGAACACCTCGCCGGGCTCGATCGCGAAGCTCAGGCCATCGACCGCCGTCACCTCGCCGAAGCGTTTGGTGATGCCGCGGAGTTCCAGGACGGCCCCCATGCGCGTACCCCGCTGGACTGTCGGCCGCTGGTGCTCCCATTCTGGAAAGCGGGCTGGCGCTTGTCAAGCGAACCGGCCGGGCGCGGCGTGGCTGCCTTGTTGGCGGCGCGCCTGGCGTCCGGGCGACCATCGACGCAGCGGCGCCATGGGGCATAACAGCTCCTGACCGGGTGTGCCATGATGAGGAGCGTTCGCCCTCGCTGGCGCCGTCGTGGTGCTCCTAAGCTGGGCGTGGGTGCCGGGCGGAGCGGCGCCTGGCCCGCGTCAGCCGGTGTGTTCTCCCTCGGCGGGGCGCGATTGACCCGCGCGCGAGGAAGGTGGTATCGTGGTACGGCGGCAGCGCGGAGGCCGCATAGCGGGCCCATGAAGGTAGCCACACCCGGTCTATCTTTACCCGACCCTCACGAACAGTCTTCGCCGCGTGGAGGCCGCAGATGAAGCTCACCATGGTGGGCGCGGGCCGCGTTGGCTCGACGACGCTGTTCCAGCTCGTGTTGGAAGGCGGCATCCAGGAGATCGCGATCGTCGACATCGATCGTCCCCGCGCCGAGGGCGAGGCGCTGGACCTGCGCCACGGCCTGGCCCACTCGTATCGCTGCAAGATCTACGAGGGGGACTACGACCTCACCGCCGATTCGGACCTCGTCGTGATCACCGCCGGCGTCCCGCGCAAGCCCGGGGATACGCGGCTCGATCTCCTGCGCGTGAACGTCGACCTCATGCGGGGTATCCTCGAGCAAGTCGCTCGCTACAGCCCGAACGCTATCATTCTGATGGTGTCTAATCCGGTCGACGTGCTCACCTATCAGGCCGTTCGCTCCACGGGGTTCCCCCCGGAGCGCGTCTTGGGCCTCGGCACCGTGCTGGACACGACGCGGTTCCGCTCCCTGCTGGCCGAGCGCCTGGAAGTGTCGCCGGATCAAGTGGTGGCCTATATGCTGGGCGAGCACGGCGACAGCATGGTGCCCTGGCTGTCAGGGGCGAGCGTCGCGGGCATCCCGCTGACGCAGTTCCCGGGCTACTCGCAGGCCATGCTCGACGAGGTAGTCGAGGCGACCCGCTTCGGCGGCGCGGAAGTGATCAAGCGGAAGGGTGGAACGTTCTACTCGGTCGCCCCCTCGATCGCCGCGGTCCTGCGGGCGATCCGCTGGGACCTCCGCCAGGTGCTGCCGGTCTCGTCGCTGATGCAAGGTGAGCTGGGCATGCACGACATGTGCCTCTCGTTGCCCTGTATCGTGGGCAAGCGGGGGCGCGAGCGGGTGCTGGTGCCGCCGCTGAGCGACAGCGAGCGCGAGGCGCTGCTGCACTCGTGGCGGGTATTGCGGGAGGCCGCGGCCTCGGTCGGCTTGTAACCGCCCGGACCGGCGGATCCCAGGGGCGGCCATAGCGTGGGCGAGAAAGGAGCGTGAGCGATGACGGCAACCTCGGAAGTGCTCTACACCTTCCCGGCCGACCCCAACGGGGACTCAAAGGCCGTCGAGTGGCCTGGTACGCCGATCGGGCCCTCCAACTGCATCACCCGCACCAAGAGCCGCACGCAGTTCCACGACAAGGCGATCGATGCCAAGCCCGGCCGCCGCGAGGAGCTCCTCGATTCCGTCGTCCAGTACATCGTGACGCACGCCCGGGAGAAGCCGATCTACAGCCACGATGTCGTGATCCATGGCGTGCGGGTGCGCGCGGTCACCAACAGCGACCACCTGATCGACTTCTGGCGCGACAACTGGTACAGCGTCGACGAGTGGCAGGCGGTCACGGGCCGCACCGCGCCGGAGAAGCCCCAGATCCGCGTGTACGCCTTCGGCGGGGTGGAGGACCAGGCGGAGGGAGCCTACTACAGCCGCAGCGCCAACACGGTGATCTTCTTCAACACCTCCTACTACGGGCAGCTCAAGAGCTGGGTGCTGGGCGCCGTGGGACGCGTGCTGGCCGATGACTACGGCATCCACTCTATCCATGGCGCTGCGGTGGAGAAGGACGGCAAGGGCGTTCTCTACATCGCCCCCACGGGGACGGGCAAGTCCACCAGCTCGTACGGCCTAATGCACTTCCCGAACACCCGCTTCCATTCCGACGACTGGGTATATGTCCGCTATGTGTACCACACGCGCGACGGGCGGTTGGTGGGCCCGCGGCTCATCGAGGCGCCGGATGGCACGATGGTGCGCGGTTACCGCTGCTTCCGCTGGCTAGAGAACCATCCCCAGGTCGATGCGCCGCTCATCGGTCTGACGCCGGACAACGAGGAGGTGGCGCTGCGCACCAGCGACCTGGACCTATCGCGCGGGCTCGAGGCCTACGGCTACATCTCGGAAAAGGTATTCTACCTCCGCTGCAACCTGGTGGAGAACTTCCCCGAGGCCGCGGCTGAGATTTTGAACTCGAAGATGGAGAACGTGCCCGACGTGACCCCGGCCTTCATGGAGAAGCACCGCGAGCTGGTGGAGAGCGTCGCGCGCACGGTGATGGAGAGCGACAATCCGCGGCTGCGCCAGGCGCTCGCGGGCAAGTCGCCCGAGGAGGTGAAGATCGCCATGGCGCGGCTCTTCGCCTTCGACAACGCCCGCGCCATGCTCGACATCACCAAGGTGTTCGAGCGCGAGCGCTGCTACGTGGACCCGCTGGAGGGCCTGCACCTGACCACGGTGTTCCTCCTCAAGCGGAACTTCGATACCGACGACGTGCTGGAGCGGCTCTCGCTGGAGCGCTTCATGGAGCGCCTGCTGATCGGCGAGACGCCGATGGGCACCCGCGAGATCGCCTACAACGCCTACCGCGCCACCGACGACGAGAGCGAGCGGAAGTGGATCGCATGGCTCGAGGCCGAGGCGAAGGCGCAGGGCCGGCCGCTGTATCACCTGTTCGAGGAGCGCAGGGACGTTCCCGACTCGCTCCTCGAGGAGTTCGAGCTGTTCCGGGCGATGTACCGCGCCTGTGCCTGCTACGACCTGAACACCATCCTGCAGAAGGATCCCGCGATCAAGGACCGCCAGGAGGCGGTGGCGCGCACGATGCAGCTCATCGCGGCGGCGATCGACCAGCGGCCCCAGGGGCGCTACACGATCGCCAACTACGCCGCGCTACTGCGCTAGCGCGCCCCGGCGAAGGGCGCTGCGAGGCGTTGAGGTCGAAGAGGGGAGCGAGGCTGTCACAGCCTCGCTCCCCGTGTCGTTCCTCGGAAAATTGACGCCATGGCTGGCCCCCACGTATAAGTGCTCACAACCGCCTCGCACGCAGATGGCCGCGCTGCCCGCCTGCGGTTCGGTCTGCTCGGCGGGGTACACGCGATGAGCGGTGCACACGACCGGGGGGTGGGATGGTGCCGCGCCGGGTGCGGAGACCAGCCTAGATGAGAGTGCGCTTCTGGGGGACACGAGGGTCGATCCCGACGCCGGGTCCGCGCACGGCGCACTTTGGCGGTAACACCGCCTGTGTAGAGATCCGTACGGATAGCGGTACCATCCTGGTGATCGACTGCGGGACGGGCGCCCGCGAGTTGGGAAACGCGCTGCTGCAGGAACGCCGCGCCCCGCTCACCGTCCACCTGCTGATCAGCCACACGCACTGGGACCATATCCAAGGGTTCCCGTTCTTCGAGCCCGCTTACGTACCGGACTGCACGCTGGAGATCTACTCGCCCCCCGGCCTAGAGGACACGCTGGAGGCCTCGCTCGCGGGGCAGATGCAGTACAACTATTTCCCCGTGCGCCTCACCGACTTGCGAGCCTGCCTCCGCTTTCACGAGCTGGGCGAGGGCGTCTTCCAGGTGGGCGATGCACGTGTCCAGACGCAGTATCTGAACCACACCGCCCCGGCGCTCGGCTACCGGATCACGGCCGGCGGAGCAACCGTGGTCTATGCGAGCGACCACGAGCCGTTCTGGTGGCCAGGCCCGGCGGGCGGCTGGCCGTCGGTCCACCCGGGCGACGCGCGCCACCTCGCCTTCCTCGCCGGCGCCGATCTCCTCATCCACGACGCGCAGTACTGCGACGAGGAGTATCCGGCGAAGCGTGGCTGGGGGCACAGCACAGTGGAGTACGTGACCGACCTGGCGGTGCGGGCCGGTGTGCGCCGGCTCGTTCTGTTTCACCACGACCCGAGCCGCGATGACCGCGCGGTGGGTGCTCTCGTGCACCACGCGAGCCAGCGGGTGGCGCAGCAGGGAGGGGCCGTCGAGGTGCTCGCTGCGGCCGAGGGACTGGAGCTGGTGCTGGAGGAGCGTGAGGGGGGGATGAGCCTAGCCCCGTTGCTCCCGCTACCCCGCCAGGATGTCATGCCGCGCGGTGCCCGCCTCCTCCTAGCCGGCGGTACCGCTGATGACCACCGCGCGCTGCGCACGGCGCTGGCGGCCGACGGCCATCGCCTGCTACCCGTGCCGGCGGGCCAGAGCGCTGCGGAGGCGGTCCAGCAGACCCGCCCCGCCTTGGCACTCCTCGTGGAGGGGCCCGAGGTCCCCGATCCGCTCCAGGTCGCGGCGGAGATCCGCGCCACGCCAGAGGGAGAACAGCTTCCTATCGTAGTGCTGGCCAGCGCGGAGCGTCCCGGCGATGCGGCGACGCTGCTAGCGCAGGCGACCGATGTGGTGGGCCGACCGTGGAGCCCGCCGCTGCTCCGCTCACGGGTACGCGTGTGGCTCGCCCGCACGGGGGCGGGCCGCGGCAGGCGCCAGCGGGCCGCGGCCCGGCGCGGCGCACGCCGGGTCACGCTGCAGCGGGTGCCCGCGCTGTTTCGCGGCCTGCCGGCGTACGAGCAGGAGGCGCTCCTGCGCCATGCGGCACCTCGCCAGTTCGCGGCCGGCGAGGTGCTGTTCCGCGAGGGCGATCTGCCAGAAGGGGTGTTCTATCTCCACGAGGGGGCCGTGCGGGTCACCACGTGCGCGCCCGATGGCCAGGAGGTCCTGCTCGCCGTGCTGGAGCCCGGCGATACCGTGGGCGAGCTGGGCGTGCTGGACGGAGGGCCCCGCACCGCCACCGCGATCGCACTGCGCCCGACGTGCACCGCGTTCGTCCGGCGCGAGGCGTTCCTCAGCGGGCTAGCGGTCGCGCCCCGCGCGTGTCTGCGCCTGCTCTGCCTCCTGGCCGCACGCCTCCGTGCTACCGATCGACGGCTCAGCAGTCTGGCGTTCGGAGAACTCCCCGCCCGGGTGGCGCGCGCACTCCTGGAAGCCGTGCCGGACGCGCCGGCGCTGGCTGCTGCCACGCTCGATGCACTCGCCGAGCGGCTCGGGGTGGATCGCCCGCAGCTGGAACACGCGCTGCTGCTGCTCGATGCGGGCGGTCTCGTCCGTATCGAGGGCGAGCGCGTACGCGTTACCGACCGCGAGGGGCTGCTCCGCTTCCTGCGCGGCTGACCGCCGCTAGCTGAGCGGCGCTCCCTACGCCCTTACGGCCGCTCCCGCGCGCTTATGGGCATTGGACGGTCCGCGGCCGCTCTGCGCTAGGCCGCATGGCCGTATGGCCTAGGACGTGACGGCCAGCTGGCCGCGCGGCGCGGCGGTAGGGCCGGCGGCCGACGGCCGGATGTCGAACTCGAAGATCTCGGTCGGGACGTAAAGTGTCGCGCAGGCGTTGGGAATATCGACGATGCCGCTGATGCGCCCCTCGACGGGCGCGGTGCCCAGGATGATGTACGCCTGCTCGCCGCTGTAGCCGAACTTCTTCAGGTACTCGATGGCATTCAGGCAGGCGCGGCGGTAGGCGACATGCGCGTCCAGATAGTACTGCTGCCCCTGCTCGTCCACCGAGATCCCCTCGAAGGTGAGGTACTCGGAGTAGCGCGGCTCGACGGGGCCCGGCTTGAAGATGGGGTTGGTAACGCCGTACTTGTTGACCCCATCCTTGATGAGGTCGACATGGAGGTCGATCCAGCCTGCCATCTCGATGGCCCCGCAGAAGGTGATCTCGCCGTCCCCTTGCGAGAAGTGGATGTCTCCCATCGAGAGGTTGGCGCCCCGGACGTAGACGGGGAAGTACACGCGCGAGCCGCGGGAGAGGTTCTTGATGTCGCAGTTGCCGCCGTGCTCGCGCGGCGGCACGGTCCGCGCGGCCTCGCGCGCCACGCGCTCGAACCAGGGGGTTCCCTCCTTCAGCTGCCCGAGCAGGGCGCCCTGGGGATTGGGGGGCAAGGCGAGGGGCGGGACCCGGCTGGGGTTGGTGGCGATGAGCGCGGCCTCGCGCCGGTTCCACTTCGCGAGCTCCTCGGCCGAGGGCGCGCAGCCGATCAAGCCCGGATGGGTGAGGCCGGCGAACCGCACGCCCTGGATGTGGCGCGAGGTCGCGTAGACGCCGCTGAACTCCCAGATGGCCTTCCGCGCCTCGGGGAAGTGGTCGGTGAGGAAGCCGCCGCCGTTCTCCCGCGCGAAGATGCCCGTGAAGCCCCACTCGGCGCCCGGCAGCGCGCCGATGTCGAGGATGTCGACGACCAGGAGGTCGCCCGGCTCGGCGCCGTTGACAGCAATAGGCCCACTCAGGTAGTGCACGCGGGTCAGATCGACGTCCCGCACATCGTTGGCGCTGTCGTTGTTGCCGATTTGCCCGCCGGTCCAGTCCAAGCATTCCACCCGGAAGACCTCCCCCGGGTTGACCGCTACAACTGGCGGGATATCCGGGTGCCAGCGGTTGTGGAGCGGCAAGGGCTGCTGGTCGGGAGGCTTGCTTAGGTCGACGCCGATGAGAGTCTTGGGCATGGCATCCCTCCACTAGCGGAGCCAGCGCGTGAACCAGTCGCTGACCAGCGCGGCCACCTGCGCATGGGCGTACCCGTAATGGGTCTGCTCGAAGAAGTGGCCCGCGCGGGGGATCAGCTCCAGCCGGACCGCGGGATGGCCTGCGGCACAGAGCGCCTCGTATAGCCAGAGCGAGTGGTCGTGGGGGTTGACGAGGTCCATCTCCCCGTGGACGAGCAGTATGGGGACCCGGAGGGCGCTGACGTGCTGCAGGACGGAGATCGCGCGGTAGTAATCAGGGTCTTCCTCCGGCGTGGCGCGGCGGCCGGCGAGGAGCGTCGCGTAGTGGCGCGGGGCGTAGTCGCGCAGCGCCCGCATGTAGCGCACGTTGTCGGTGAGCGGGCTGAGCGCGGCGACCGCCCGGAAGCGGGCGTCGCGCGCCGCCGATAGCAGCGCGGCCGCAGCGCCACGGGAATGGCCTGCCACGCCGAGCCGGCCGTCCTGCACGAGCCCCTCCGCCTGCAGCCAGGTCGCCGCGGCAGCGACCTGCTCGGGATCATGGACGAGGTAGCGCGCCTCGGGCGGGTAGGTGATGCCGCAGACGCGGAAGCCCTGTGCGGCGAGCGGCTCGGCGAGCCACCGGAGGCCGCGGATGTCGCCCGTGCGGCCCGGGCAGAGCACCACGCTCGGGAGGGGCACCGGCTCATCGGTGGGCGCGAAGAGGAGGTAGTCGGCGGTTTCGCGGACGGTGACCATCGGGGTTTCTCCTGCCGCGTGGCTGGAGCCGGTGACGCTATGCGTCTGTAGTACCACCTGGGGAAGGGGAGCGCAAGGCTTGCCCCGTCTGCTCACGGGGCGGCCATGCGCGCGAGCGAGCCGCTGCGTGGCAAGAGCGGACGCCGCGGTCGGGAGCTGAAGGCGCGCTGGCGCCTCACGGGGACTCAGGCGATTGCCAGGTCAGCGTGGCGGCTGGTATTCGCCGATCTCGCGCAGCACGGCCTCGACGAACGAGTGGTCCACCATCCGCTCGACCTCGACCGGTCGGCTGACGAACCCCTGGGCGGCGAAGAAGGCCTGCACCTCCCGCAGCCCGCTCAAGGCGACGGCACCGTTCGGGTTAGGCCCCGTGAAGCCGAGCCGCTCGAGCACTGCCTCGTTCTGGAGCTTGAACCGCTCGCGCAGCAGGCCCAGTACCTCCTGGCGGAGCGGCTCCTGCCCGTACAGGAGCGCAGTGGCGTAGTCGCGGCCGGCGAGCAGCAGCGCTTTGAGGAAGCGCGTCGCTACCTCCCGCTGGCGGGCGAATTCCGAGGAGAACAGCAGCAGGCCCGGATCGTGCTCGCCTGCGATGTCGTAGCCGCGGGCGAGCGGGCGGGCGGCGCCGGTCACGATCAGCGTGGTCGCGAAGGGATCGATGAGCTGTGCGGCGTCGATCTTACCGCTCGTCAGCGCGGGCACCATATCGGGGAACGGTAGCTCCTCGATCGCGACATCGGCCAGCGTTAGGCCTGCGCGGCGAAGGACGCGGTCGGCGTAGAAGTACGAGATCGTCCCTTTGGAGTTGATCGCGATAGTCTTGCCCTGGAGATCTCTGGGTTCTTGCAAGTGGGAGTGGCTGCCGACGAGGAAGATGATGTTGTTGCGGTCGCGATCAGTTCGCCCGTAGCTGGCGACGATTCGCACGTCGACGTCGGTGGCATAGGCGTTGAAGAGGGCAGCGGTCGGGGCAGTCCAGCCCGCCTGGAGCTGGTTCGTGGCTAATGCCGGGAACATCTCGGCGCCGGAGCGGAACGGTTCCAGCTGGACCGCGAGGCCCTGCTCGCGCAGGTAGCCGCGGGCCTCCGCGAGGTAGACCGGTAGGTCGGCGAGCACCCCCAGGATGCCCATGCGGATCTGTGCCGGCTCGGGAGCCGCGGTGGCCTGCGGGGCCGGCGGCGTGCTGGGCGCAGGCGGCGCCATAGCGGGCGCTGCACAGCCCAGGAGCCCGAGCACGACCCCCAGGCTCACGGCATAGCTGGAGAGCCGCGTCCATGCGGCGCGCGCCGTCATTCGCTCTTGGAGCGATCGTCCTCGCGTGAGAATGGACGCGAAGCGGTGGCCACGACGCTGGACACCGTTGGCGGCGTGCATCGCCGTCTCGTCTCTATAGTGCTGTCACGTGGCCGCGGCGGTCCTCTCCCCGCTACCGACTCAGCGGAAGGCGGGAAGCACCTCCTCGCCGAACAGCCGGATGGACTGGTTCACGAGATCGTCGGGCATGTCGTGGAGCTGGTGCTGGGTGCAGAGCACGTCGTAGCCCACCCGCGCCTGCTGCTCCTGGATCTGGCGGATTACCGTCTCCGGGCTTCCCACCAGCGCGAGCCCGTTCTCGATCCAGAAGTCGTAGGACTTGACGATCTCCTGGAAGATGCGGCCCCGCTCTACGATGTCCGGCGTGCGCTCGCCGCCGGTGCCGCGCGGGTCGCCGCCCCAACCGATGCGCGTGCGGGCGATCCGCTCGCCGCCGGGCCCGAAGAAGCCCTTCAGCAGGTACGGCTCGGCCTCCGCACGCGCCTGTGCATCGGTGGGGGCGACGTGCACGTGCCGCGCGAGGAGCAGCTTCGGCCGCGGGCCCGCATGGCCGGCCCGGCGCCAGGCCTCGCAGAAGTAGGCGAACTTCTCAGCCACGACCGCGTCGACGTCGATGTTCTGCGCGACGTTGAAGTTGTGCTTCGCCGCGTAGTCGAACGAGACGGTGCTGTGCGCCCCGACCCACACCGGCGGGTGGGGCTTCTGGAAGGGCTTGGGCCAGGGCAGCGCCTCGTCGAACGTCCAGTACCGGCCGCAGTAGGTGACACTCTCCTCGGTCCACGCCTTCAGGATGATCTCCATCGCCTCGAGCCCCATCGCCCGCCGCTCGGCGAAGGGCAGCTTCCAGCGCAGGAACTCGTGCTCGTGGATGCCGTAGCCGATGCCGAACTCCAGCCGCCCGTGCGAGAGCTGGTCCACCATGGCGGCGTCCTGCGCGAGGCGGATCGGGTGGTGCATAGGGAGCTGGTAGACCAGCGGGCCGAAGCGCAGGCGGCTCGTCTCGCGGGCGAGCGCGGCCAGGTAGACGCTGGGGGCGGTGATGCCGGCGAAGGGAGCGTTCTGGTGCTCGATGAAGAAGTAGTAGCGGAAGCCGAGGCGCTCGGCGAGCTGGGCCCGCGCGATGTGCTGGTCGTAGATCTCGGCAGTCCGCGGGGCGTCCAGCGCCGGGATCGAGTCGAAGATACCGAACTCGAGCCGGGACATCTCCCGTCCTCCCTGCGACCCATCGCCGCTCAGCGGGGCGCGTACGAGACGCCCGCCTGGCGCTGGCGCATCATCTCGGATTTCTGCGGGAAGCGCACCACCTGCCGCGCCGGGTCGCGGATGATAGCCGGCGGATCGTGGCCGGCCTCCACTGCGGCCAGCGCCTCGCGCATCATCTGGCGCATCAGGATGATGCCGCCGTCGGACACGCCGAGGTGCTCCCGCGTCCGGTCGGCGATGACGCCTTGCTGCTCAACTGCCATCCGGTCCTGGTCGTTGACGTCGATGCCCCACCAGTCGCCCTCCAGGGGCTGGTACACCCCGGGCTGCGTGTCCCGCCGGAGGGTCCGGAACGAGCGCTGCTCGCTCGGATAGAAGCGCACGAAGTAGAGGAGCGTCGAGAAGTCATCGACGGGCGCCCGGTAGATCAAAGAGCGGACCAGCTCGCCGCCCGGCTCGACCGGCGGCAGGGAGAACCGGTTCACCGTGGGAAAGGCGTAGCAGGAGATATGGGTATCCTCGAGGCCCTCGATGGTCATGACGTTGTTGGCACCGTACTCAGTGCGCTCCCAGTGGTAGTGGATCTTCCGGCCGCCGTAGGCCGGGAAGGTGTAGCCGTGCAGCCAGGCCAGATGGCTGATGTCGACGATGTTCTCGACGTGCTGGAACCAGTTGGCGTGCACGGTCTGCACCTGGACGGTCTTGACGCCGTCTTCCATGAGCAGCACGTCGTACAGCGGCAGCAGCGGCGCCGGCGCTGGCCCCAGGTAGCCGAACACCAGCCCGCTGCATTCCTGGGTCGGGTAGGCCCGGAGCCTGATTTTCTCCTTGAACGTGCTTCCCTCCGGCTCGGCCGGCTGCTCAAGGCACTGGCCCGTGCGGTCGTACAGCCAGCCGTGGTACGGGCAGCGGATGCAAGTGCCCTCCACGCGGCCGTAGTCGAGCGCCACGCCGCGGTGAGCACAGCGCAGCTCCATGAGCACCGGCTGGCCGTCGGTGCCGCGGTAGAGCACCAGCTCCTCGCCCAGCAGCTTGACGCGCTGGGGCTTGGTGGTGACGAACTCGGAGCAGCCCACCGGAAACCAGTAGCGGCGTAGCAGCTCTCCCATCGGGGTGCCGGGCCCGACGCGGGTGAAGCGCTCGTTCTCCTCCCTCGACAGCATCGCCCACCCTCCTGGCATCTGGTCCTCGCTAGGCCCTGCGTCTGCAAGGTGGTGCGGCCCTGCCGGTGCATGTGCTCATGCGCAGGCAGCGTAATAGCCATCCTGGTCACTGGCAGGGGCTAGCCTACAGCTGAGAGTGTTCTTCCGGGCTACAGGACGTTGCTGGCCCTCCCCGGTGGCCCCCATTATAAGCCAGACGGCGGCCGGCGAAGGGGCGGAGCGGCAGGCAGCCTGGTGAACGGCGGCTGCTGACGTCTCGCTTAAGGTGGCGCGCATTGTCACTTGCCATGGTGAGCAATACAATTGCCAGCGTGGGTTCCCATGATTCGCGGGAGGTGGCATCGTGCGACTGACTCGTCGCTCTATGCTCCGCATGACGGGCGGAACGCTCGGCAGTCTGGCCCTACTTGGACGGGGCCGGGCGCACCTTGGCTCCAGCGGTCCCCTCATCCTGATCAGCCGAGCGCCGACCGTGCAACCAGTAGACGACGATATCACCCTCGAGGCCAAGAACCTCCGTCTGCTTGGCGCCCATGACCTAAATGGCTTCGGGGCCATGGGAGAGGGCATCGCTATTCAGCAGCTCCCCAACGGGCGTCGTATCGCCTATCTGGCTAACGAGAGCGGCCCAATCGGCATGAGCGTGGTAGATGTGACCGATCCCCGCAACATCGGCGTGATCGCCCAAATACCGGCTGAAAACGAGCATGTACGCTTCAACTCCCTTTCGATGAGCGGTAACCTCCTCGTTGTCGCGCGTCAGACCCAGGAGTTCGGCCAGACGCCTGCCGGAATCGCCATTTATGACGCCTCCGAGCCGGAGCGTCTCCGTCAGATCGCCTTCTTCGATACCTCCGGCCCCGCCTCTCGCGGGTGTCACTTCGTCTGGTTCGTGGATGGACGCTACGCTCATCTGTCTACGGGGATGCCCGACTTTATCCCCGCCAACCCGCGGGACGACCAGATCTACGTGATCGTCGATCTCCAGGACCCTGAGCGCCCGCGGGAGGTCGGGCGCTGGTGGATTCCAGGCATGGCGGCGGGCGAGCCGCCATTGGAGCGCCATCCGAGGTTCGATAACGGCAATCGTCTGCACAACGTGAACGTCCTGCCCAGTCGACCCGACCGGGCCTACACCGCGTGGATCGATGGCGGAGCGGTCATCCTCGACATCTCGGATCCAGAGCAGCCCCGGATGATCAGTCGCTGGGACCCGCATCCCCCGATGCCCGGCTTCACTCATACGGCCGTGCCGCACCTGGACCGCGGCCTAATGGTGGTCACCGACGAGGCGATCCGCGATAACTGTGAGGATCATCCCAAGCTCGTCTGGCTCGTCAACATCGAGGTGGAGACGAACCCGGTTCCATTAAGCACTGCGCCAATGCCCGATCCGGGGATCTATTGTCAGCGGGGCGGGCGCTTCGGAGCCCATAACCAGCACGAGAACCACGAGCAGCCTACAGCCATGGAGTTGCATTATACAGTCGTCGCCAGCTTCTTCAACGCCGGCGTCCGCATCTACGACATCAGCAATCCTTTCCGGCCGGAAGAGCTCGCCTTCTGGGTCCCTAAACGGCCCGAGCGCTCCCGAGCCCCCTCGGCCCAGATCAACGATGTGTACGTGGACGAGAAGGGGCTGATCTACGCCATCGAACGGTTCGCCGGCGGCGTGTACATCCTAGAGTACACAGGCCCGACCCCGCTAGCATGACCGGGGATCGGCCCGGACCGGGAGCCACCCGCCTCTTCCCATCTGCTCGGCCTCGGTCCAGGGCGCTGCCCCTTGAAAGCGATAGACCAGCAGGAAACCACTCTAGACACCTTCCCGTCTGCTCGTGAGGCAGGCCGACGCCAGCTGTGCCTGCGCTCGTGTCTTCCGGCGGGTTGCCGAGGGGGTGGCCATGATCTCCACAGTGCTGCGAGAGGGGTTCCGAGGGCCATGGGGCCGGCGGCTATCGGCGTCGCTGCTGTAGGAGCAGGCGGCGCTGCGGTCGGGGGCCGTGCACTGTCTGCCTGAGAGCTGCGAGATGGGCGAGAGCTCCAGTTTAGCAGGGGCTTTATGGTGAGCCTAGGGGGTCCTGGCCCACTGGGGTCGGTGGTGGCTTGCCACCAGGCTCCTGCCACCAGCTTCAAGGACCAAGCCGGCCCGCTGGCTATGGATCAGCAGGCAGAGGCACTTGACGGCTGGGCCGATGGCGCGTCACCATTGAAGCGAGAGACGGTGAGGAGGCCTCCGTGGCTGAGGAGCAGACGGTTCTGCCCCTCTTTCCGCTTCAGGTCGTGCTCTTCCCGGGCATGGCGCTGCCGCTGCATATCTTCGAAGAGCGCTACAAGCAGATGATCGGAGAGTGCCTGGCTACTAACACGGGGTTCGGAGTGGTCTTAATCCGCGAGGGGCAGGAGGTCGGCGAGCCGGCCATCCCCTTCGAGGTGGGAACAGTCGCACGCATCGCTAGCGTGGAGCGCTTCCGCGACGGGCGCATGAACCTCGTTACCGTGGGAACGCGCCGGTTTCGCTGTATCGAGCACCTGCAGGTCCGGCCATATCGGATCGCCCGTGTCGCTTGGCTCGAGGACGAGACTCCGTCGGCAGCGGCGGCGGAGCTGGCCCAGTCAGTACGGGAGGCCGCGGAGGCGTATCTCCAGGCGGTCTACACGTTGGCCGACCTGCCGCGCCGCGACATCCAGTTCGCCGAGGACCTCACGGCGCTCTCGTTCCAGATCGGGGCGCTGCTCCAGATCGGTGCTCCCGAGCGGCAGCGGTTGCTCGAGCTGACCTCTACCGACGCCCGCTTGCAGCAGGAGCTCGTCTACTTGCGGCGCGAGACGCGCATGCTCCAGATGCTCCTCTGCCGGCGCGATATCCGCAACGCGGGCAGTTTCTCGCGGAACTAGTCTCGCCTGCTAGGGGCGCCGGAACGGCCGGAGGGGGTTATCCGGCGGAGGGTGCCCTTGCCGTTCGGCCCGCGCGCGGCGCTCGACCTGCCGTTGCCACGACTCGAAGCAGCGCCAGCAGATATAGCCTCGCCCCTCGGGGTCGGGGATCGGCTCGCTCTCATGGTAGCCGGGCCCGATCAGGATCGTGCAGATGCGACAGTGTACCGCTCCCTCCGGCGCGGGCGGGAGATCGCTCTCCAGCTCCTCGCTCTCCACGTCCGGGGATAGTTCGTCCTCCACCGCCATCTCTCCAGCCACGGAATGATGCGCTGCTCCTAACTCTACGCGGTAGGCGACGCGGATGCAAGCGCCACAGGCCGCGGCTTGGCGCTGGGGAGAGGCCCTGCCTGGGCGGACTGGTGAGCGCCTCTGCTATATAATCGCGGTCAAGATGGACGCTGCCATCTACCTGGCGAAAGCCGAACAGTGCCTCGCCGGTGCCGAGCTGGCCGTCGCGTACGGCCAGTACAACAACGCTGCGAATCGTGCCTACTACGCCGCTTTTCAGGCCGCTATCGCTGTCCTGTGCGCGGCTGGCATCCAGCCGCCTACTCCCCGCTACTGGGCCCATGACTTCGTCTTGCGCGAGTATTGCCATCAGCAGGGCGCAGGGGCCTCTATCTGGGCGCCGGGCAGCGGTGCCGTGTTGAAGGCGCTGCAAGACGAGCGGCTGAAGGCCGATTACGATATCGAGCCGCTTGGCGCAGCGAGCGGCCGACGCGCGCTCGCTCTCGCACGGGAGTTCGTGGCGGCTGTGCGCCAGCGGCTAGGCGGTGAGAGAGCATGGTAGCGGAGCGCGTATCTCCCTGGCGAGCCGGCGCGCTGGCCCCGCTGCTAGCGGCGCTGCGAGCGCGCTTCCCAGAAGCTCAGTTCGCCTATCGCGAGTCCCCCGATGGATCGCGCTGCTATGTGGACGTGGCTACCGATGCCGAGGACGACTTCGCTGTCCTCGAGGTGGTGGCGGGGATCGCCGTCGAGCTGTTCCTCCGCGAGGGCATCCAGGTGCACGTGTGCCCGTTCCGCCGCCTGCCCGCCACCCCCTAGGGCGGGCGCGGCGCCGGGGAGGTGAGGGATGCTACGACACGCTGGCTGGCTGCTGTTTCTTGTGAGCGTGCTCGGGGCATGCAGCGGTCCCGCGGGAGCGCCGGCCGCCCCGGCGGCGAGCTCGGCCCAGGCGCCCCCGCCTACCCGCGTGCGCCTCATCTACACCTCCCAAGGGGCTACCCAGCTCCCGATCTGGCTCGCCCAGGAGGAGGGCTATTTCCAAGCCAACGGGCTCGAGGTGGAGCTGACCTTCGTCTCCGGCAGCACGACTGCGACACAGGCGCTGCTGGCGCGCGAGGCCGACGTCGTGGCCCAGGGGGGTGGGGCAACGGTGGGTGCTGCCCTGGGAGGCGCCGATACGGTGATGGTCGCCACCACGCATGGGAAGTTCGTCTTCCTGCTAGTCGCGCGGCCCGACATCGCCGACCTGGGCGCTCTGAAGGGCCACTCCCTTGGCGTGACGCGCTTCGGCACGACCTCCGATTTCGCGACGCGCTTCGTGCTCCAGCGCATTGGCCTCGAGCCAGGGACCGACGTTCCCCTCATCCAGACCGGGGGCAACGCCGAGACGGCTGCGGCGCTGGAGTCGGGTGCCATTCAGGCGGCGATGGTGACCGACGTGTTTGGCATCGAGCTGCGGCGGAAAGGCTTTCGCGAGCTGCTCGACCTCGGCGACCTGGACATCGAGTACAGCCACAACGGGCTGGCAACTACTCGCACCTTCATCGCCGAGCAGCCGGACACCGTGCGCCGGGTCCTGCGCAGCGTGTTACAGGGCATGGGGCGGCTCGTCCGCGACCCCGAGGAGTCCAAGCGCGTGCTCAGCCGGTACAGCCAGATCGACGATCCCACCACGCTCGAGCAGTCCTGGCAGGTGCACGTCACCAAGTACCTGCGGCGTGTCCCCTACACGACGCCCGCCGCTATCCGCCTGGTGCTGGAGGAGCTGGCTCCCCGCTATGAGCGGGCCCGGACCGCGAACCCCGAGGAGTTCTATGACAACCGCTTCGTCGAGGAGCTCGACCGCAGCGGGTTTATCGCGCAGCTCTATCCCTGAGCGGCGCGTCAAGGGATAGGATGTCCGAGCTGGCGCAGCCACGCGCGCGTCTCGCCGAGGATGATCCGCGGCTGGCGGCGCAGCGTGGCGATATCTGGCGAGCCGGTGAGGAACAGCGCCACCCGCAGCTCCTCGAGGAACCCCTCTAGCCAGCGGTGGAGCGCTTCATCGCCCTCCAGGGCGGCGCTGAGCGCCGGCTGGGCGACGCCCACGACTGTGGCGCCGAGTGCCAGCGCTTTGGCGGCGTCGAGGCCCGAGCGGATCCCTCCCGTCGCGATCACGGGCAGCCCGAGCCCGGCGGTCTCCACCACGCTCACCGCCGTGGGGATGCCCCAGCCCGCGAAGAGCTGCCCCAGGCGCTCGCTCAGCGGCTTGCCCCGGGCCCGCGCGCGCTGCGCCTCGACGAGGGCGAAGCTTGTCCCGCCAGCGCCCCCGACGTCGAGCGCGCGCACGCCGGCGTCGCGCAGCCGCTCGGCCTGCTGGCGTGTCATCCCGGCGCCGGTCTCCTTGGCCACGACCGGGACCGACAGAGCGGCGCAGAGCCGGGCCAGCGCGGCCAGCGCGCCTCGCGCCCGCGTCTCGCCCTCGGGCTGGACGACCTCCTGGAGGTAGTTGAGGTGGACTACCAGCGCGTCGGCGCGAATGGCCTCCACCGCCCGCTCCAGCTCCGCCAGCGTGAGCGCCGGCTGGTTGGGTTGGTCGATCAGCTGGGGCAGGCCGACGTTGCCCATGAGCAAGGCTGTGGGCGCATGCTCGCGCGCCACGGTATAAGTCGACATAAGGGCCGGGCTGCGCAGCGCGGCCCGCTGGCTACCCACGCCCATGCCCAACCCGAAAGCCTCCACCGCTCGCGCGAGGGTGGCGTTGATCGCGGCCGCCTGGGGGTGGCCGCCGGTCATCCCCGCGATGATGAGTGGGGCACGGAGACGCCGGCCGAGGAACTCGACGCTGAGGTCGATCGCGTCCTTGTCTACTTCCGGGAGGCAGGCGTGCAGGAGGCGGATATCCGCCCAGCCTGCGGCCGTCGAGCCGGTGACCGGCTGGCGGGCGGTGATCTCGATGTGCTCGAGCTTCCGCTGCGGGATGTCGCTCGGGGCATCGCTCATGGCGCACCTCCGAGTGCATAGTACACGAGGCGGCTAGCGGTCGCGCCCGGAGGGGTAGGCTGGCGCGCTGGTCGACTCAACCAGCGGGGCCGGCCGCTCCAGGGACCTCGGCCGCGCGCCGCTGGCGGCGCTCAGGGCGACTCGGTATGATGGGGTGATGTCACCGTGCTTCCTTCCGCGTCGACCTTGCGATCGAGAGGAGGGCTCTCATGACCTATCAGGGGCTGCGCGGCTTCATCGAAGAGGTGGAGCGGCTGGGCGAGCTGCGCATCGCGCGGGGCGTTGATGCCCACCTCGAGCTGGGCGCGGTCACCGAGCTGGCGCAGCATCGTATCAATGGACCGGCGGTCCTGTTCGACGAGATCCAGGGCTACGCTCCCGGTTATCGCGTGTTCGTGAACGCGCTCGGTTCGGCCAACCGCACGGCGCTGGCGCTCGGCTTGCCCACCGGGCGCACCTGGAAAGAGCTGTTGCCGCTGTGGCGCCAGCGGATGAAGCAGATCCGGCCCACCCCGCCGGTCTACGTTACCGATGGGCCGGTGATGGAGAACGTCCAGCAGGGCGACGAGGTCGACCTGCTGAAGTTCCCCGCTCCTCTCTGGCACGAGCACGACGGCGGCCGCTACATCGGTACGGGCGTCGTCAATATCCTGCCTGATCCCGACAGCGACTGGATCAACCTCGGCACCTACCGGGTGATGCTGATCGACCGCAACCACGTCTGCCTGTACATCTCCCCGGGCAAGCACGGGCGCATCATCCGCGAGAAGTACTTCGCCAAGGGCGAACCCATGCCGGTGGCGATGAGCTTCGGCCACGACCCGCTGCTGTTCATCGGGGCCTCGCTGGAGGTGCCGTTTGGGATGTCGGAGTACGACTGGGTCGGCGGTGTGCGTGGGGAGCCGGTGGCGGTGCTCAAGGCGCCGATCACCGGCCTGCCCGTCCCGGCCGACGCCGAGATCGTGGTCGAGGGCTTCATGCACCCAGACCAGGTCGCGCCCGAGGGCCCGTTCGGCGAGTGGACCGGCTACTACGCCAGCGGGGAGCGCGAGGAGCCGATGATGAAGGTGGAGGCGGTCTACCACCGCACTAACCCGATCATCCTCGGCTCGCCGCCGGGCAAGCCGCCGACCGAGCTGACCTCCTACCGCGCGCTGCTCCGCTCGGCGCTCATCCACGAGCAGCTCGAGCGTGCCGGGGTGCCGGACGTGCAGGCGGTGTGGACGCCCGAGCCGGGCGGGACGCGGCTGTTCATCGCGGTGTCCATCAAGCAGCGCTACCCGGGCCACGCGCGCCAGGCGGGGCATGTCGCCGCCATGTGCCACGCGGGCGCCTACCTCGGCCGCTACGTGGTGGTCGTGGACGAGGACGTGGACGTGACGGACCTCAACGACGTGATCTGGGCCATGTGCACGCGGGCGGACCCCGAGCAGTCGATCGACATCATCAAGCGCGCCTGGTCCGGCCCGCTCGACCCGATCATCCACCCCAGCCGGAAGGGCTTCAACTCGCGGATGATCATCGACGCCTGCCGGCCGTTCGAGTGGCGGAACGAGTTCCCGGCCGTGGCCGAGGCGAGCGCGGAGCTGATGGAGAAGACGCGGGCCAAGTGGGGCGACGTGATCCTCGGCCCGGCGCCCGCGCCGGCCTCGGCCGCGCGTTAGCCCGCAACGCCACGCAACGCCTGATACTTCAGGCGTTGCGCCAACGCTGCTTGCGCAACGGGAGGCGGGGCGCGCCCCGCCTCCCGTTTTGCTGTCCTTCGCCCGGCGACCGGCTCAGCCGCCTGTGTACTCGAGGATGAAGATCCCGTGGTTTTTATCGGTAATGTAGATGTACCCACGCGCGTCGACGAGCACGTCTTCCGTCTGCGTCACCAGCGCCGTGGTGGGGAAGAGACCGATCCGCCGCTGGGGGTCGGGCGGCACGAAGTGGGCGACCTCGGTCGGCTGGCGCGGATCGCTGATGTCGTAGATCCGCAGGCCCGCGTTGAACCAAGTCATGTAGACCAGGTCGTCGCGGTGCATCATGAACGGGCTGTGGTGTGGCAGGTGGGTGTTGTGGGGGCCGAACCGCCCGCCCTTGTCGCAGTAGTTGGTGAAGTCCAGGCCCGGGCTCGGGCGCGGGTTGGGGAAGATGGAGATGAGCCGCGGGTTCTCCTCGTCGCTGATGTCGACGATGCCCGCGAAGTTCAGCGGCTCCTGGCACTTCTCGGGGCCGGACTCGCCGTTGACCACCGCGATGCCGCGGTCGACGAGCGGGAGCACGCTGTGCACCCCCGCCCCGCCATACCCACCCCGGAAGGGCGGGGAGACGTCGAACCGGCTGACCAGGCGGGGGTTGCTAGGGTCGGAGATGTTGAGGATGATCATGCCCGCGCCGCCGTAAGAGATGTAGGCACGGTCCCCTACCACGTAGGGCGGGCCATGCACGGAGAGGCCATCCTCGTGGGGCGCGGGCGTCTCCCCCGGGCCCTGCCCCTCGACCCACCACCGCCCGACCTCGCGTGGCCGGGTAGGGTCGCTGACGTCCATCACCACGTAGATATTGCCGCTGTAGCCCGCGGGGTTGGCGGCCATGTGGAGGTAGCGGCCGCCCGCCCAGAAGTTCCGGTGGCTCCCGGTGCCGCCCAGGCTGATCCGGCTCAGCTCCCGCGGGTTGGTCGGATCGCTGGCATCCCAGAAGATCGCCGTCTCGGCATGGGGCCGGCTGGGATCGCCGCCCCAGCCCTCGGCGATCCGCTCCAGCGAGGTGAGCATCTTGCCCTCGGCCACGTTCATCTGGATGGTCCAGGTGTTTTCGGGGCCGGGCAGGAACTTCACGAACGACGGCCGGCTGGGAACCGTGACATCGATGATGCTCCAGCCGCGGTGCCATAGGTGGCCACAGTAGAGGTACCAGCGGTCGCCCACCGCCTGGATGCCTAGCTTGAAGGCCGGCCGCCCGTCCACGTCGGTGTAGCCCACCAGCCGCACGTTGCGCGCCTCGCTGCGGCGGAACACCTCCTCGAGATCGGTCTGGTAGAGCAGGTCGTCTTGCTGCCAGCCGCGCTCGCCGAGGGCGATGGACTCGCGCAGACCGGCCAGCGCGGCCAGAGCGCCCGCCGTGCGCAGGAAACCCCGCCGCGACAGACGCATGGCGGGCGATTCGAGGTCACCACGGAAGTCGCACATATCCCCTCCTCCCCGGGTGTTCGCGAGGCGCAGCCTCCGGCCAGGCCTCAGCTACCGCGGCGGGAATCGCGTGCCTTAAGGGCCGCGAGCACCCGCTCGGCAGTCAGCGGGAGGTCGCGGATCCGCACCCCGCAGGCCTGGAACAGCGCATTGCCGATAGCGGCTGCGGTGCCGATCGCCCCGGCCTCGCCGACCCCGATGGCGCCGAAGGGCCCGTCGGGGTGGGGCCGCTCCACGATGATCGGCTCCACGCGCGGCACGTCGAGCATGCTCGGCACACGATAGTCCATGAGGCTGGGGTTGATGACGCGCCCGTTGTCGAACTGCAGCTCCTCCTGGAGCGCGAAGCCGAGGTGCATTACCACGGCGCCCTGGATCTGCCCCTCGACGTTCTGGGGGTGGATGGCGCGCCCACAGTCGTGCGCGGAGATGAAGCGCAGCACCCGGATCTGCCCGGTCTCCGGGTTGACCTCCACCTCTGCCGCCTGCGCGCCCCACTTGTGGTAGGAAGTGGGCTTCGCGCTATGGCCCGTTTCAGGGTCGAGCGGCTCGAGGTCAGGGTCGGCGTGCGTGCCGCGCCCGAGGATGCCGCCGAGCTGCCGCTGAGCGGTCGCTGCGACCTGCGCCAGCGCCACGCGCCGGGCGGGCGCGCCGCGCACCTGCACCCAGCGGTCGACGATCTCGAGGTCGTCCGGCCGCGCCTCCAGCAGCTCGGCCGCGACTTGCAGGAGCTGTGCCCGCGCGTCGCAGGCCGCAGCCAGCACCGCACCGCCCATGTGGAACGTCAGGCGGTCGGAGATGGCGCCCACGTCGAAGGGGGTCACGTCTGTATCGGGCTGTGAGACGTCGACGTCCTCGACGCGCACGCCCAGCGCTTCAGCGGCGATCTGAGCGAGGATCGTGGCGGCGCCGGTCCCGATATCCACCGCGCTCGTCAGGACGTTCACGCGGCCATCCTCGTTGACCTTGACGAATGCCGACGACATCGCCAGCGGGTTGGTGATCTTGCTCACCAGAGCCAGGCCCTTGCCGCGGTTCGGGCCGGCGGGCTTGCCCCACTCGATCGCCGCCGCGACGCGCTCCAGGCACTCGCCCAGCGAGACATGGCGGAGCACCTCGCCTGTGGACGACTCGTCTCCATCGCGGTGGATGTTCAGCCGGCGGAACTCCAGCGGGTCCATCCCCAGAGCGTGGGCGATGGAGTCAGTGTGGCACTCGTGCGCCCAGGCCGTCTGTGGCCAGCCCATCCCGCGCAGCGCCCCCGCCGGCACCTTGTTCGTGTACACGGCATAGGAGTCGACCTTGAGGTTCGGGATCGTGTACGGGCCGGCGGCGCCCTGGGCGGCTTGCCAGCAGACCGCCTCGCCCGACTCGCTGTAGGCGCCGGTATCGAAGACCACCCGCACCTCGCGGGCGATGATGCGCCCATCGTTCCGCACGCCTGTCTTGAGGGTGATCCGCGCTGGGTGGCGGATGGTGGTGCCGATGAACTCCTCGGCGCGGCGCAGCACCACCCGCACCGGCCGGCCGGCCTTGCGGGCGAGCAGGACGGCCGGGCCCTCGGCGCGCGGGTGCACCTTGGAGCCGAAGCCGCCGCCGATGTCGGTGGCGATCACGCGGATGCGGCTGGGAGGGATCCCCAGCGCGAGGGCGAGATCCGAGCGGATGATGTACGGGGTCTGAGTGCTGGTCCAGACGGTGATCTTGCCGTCAGGCGCGCAGTCGGCCACCGCGGCGTGGGGCTCCAGGGCCACGTGCTGCATCGGGTGGCTCGTGTAGGTCTCCTCGATAATGCGGTCGGCCATCGCGAAGCCGCGCTCGACATCCCCGCGCCGTACCTTGACGTAAGAGAGGATGTTGGTGCCCGGCTGGGGGTGGCAGTCGCGGTGGTCGCACAGGTACTCGCCCAGCCGCGGGTGCAATAGCGGCGCGTCGGGCTGCAGCGCGGCCTCCGGGTCGAACACCGCCGGCAGCTCCTCGTACTCCACCACGATCAGATCCAGGGCCTCCTCGGCTGTGTCCTCGTCCTCCGCGGCGACAGCCGCGACCGGCTCGCCGATATAGCGCACAACGTCTTGAGCCAGGATCGGCGTATCCTTGATGCGCGACCCGAACAGCCCCGGCGCCTCGCGGCCCGTGACCACGGCCACGACGCCGGGCAGCGCCTCAGCTGCGCTGGTATCGATGCGGACGATGCGTGCGTGCGCGTAGGTGCTGCGCAAGATCTTGCCGTGAAGCATGCGTGGCAGGCGCAGGTCACCGGCATAGAGGCTCTGGCCGGTAGCCTTGCGCAGGGCGTCGGCGCGTGGGGGCGACTGGCCCACCACCTGCAGTGTGGCAGTGGCGTCCATCGGCAACTCTCCGAGCGGACAGGCGGGCTGCGGCGGCCCGCCGGCTGGCCGGTATAGTAGCAGAGGGGGTCACGGGGCGCTAGCCGCGCCGGGATGCGAAACGCGCGCCATTCGGAGTATGCTCACGGTAGATATCCGCGTGGCGGGAGAGGAACGAGGCATGGCGGACTTCGCGGGCAAGCTGGCCGCGGCCATGCGGCGCAACCGCTCGCTCGTCTGCGTAGGGCTGGATCCCGACCCACGGCTGGTGCCCCCGCGCGTGCGCGAGCGGATCGACTGGGTGGCGTATTTCAACGCGGGCATCATGGAGGCGACGGCGGACCTCGTGTGCGCCTACAAGCCCAACCTCGCCTTCTACGAGGCGCTGGGGCCTGTCGGCATGGCCGGCCTACGCTACACGCTCGCCCACGTGCCCGGCGACATCCCCGTGGTGCTCGATGCCAAGCGCGGCGACATCGGCACCTCGGCAGCCCGCTATGCCGCAGCGCTCTTCGAGGAGCTGGGAGCCGATGCCGCGACTGTGAACCCTTACATGGGCTTCGACGCGGTCGAGCCGTTCCTCGCCTACCGGGACCGGGGGGTGTTCATCCTGTGCAAGACCTCGAATCCCGGCGCGGCCGATTTCCAGGACTTGGTCTGTACGGTCGATGGCGTCGCGGCTCCGCTGTACGCGCACGTGGCGCGGGCCGCGGTGGCCTGGAACCGCCACGGAAACGTCGGGCTGGTCGTGGGCGCGACCCAGCCCGATGCGCTGCGCACGGTGCGCGCGCTGGCGCCGGAGCTGCCGCTGCTGGTCCCGGGGGTAGGCGCGCAGGGAGGGGAGCTGGCAGTTGCGGTGCGCGCGGGGCTGGATCGCCAGGCTGGGGGCCTGCTCATCGCGGCCAGTCGCGCTATCCTCTATGCCTCCCCGGGGGACGACTGGCAGCAGGCCGCCCGGGAGGCGGCGCGGGCGCTACGCGATGCTATCAACGCCCTGCGCGAGGCGAGCAGCTATGGTGCTGGAAGTCTATCTCGATGATGTCGTACGGCTGCGCAAGCCGCACGCCTGCGGCGGCTCGGATTGGGTCGTGGTGCGCATCGGCGCCGATATCGGGTTGCGCTGCCTGAAGTGCCACCACCGGGTCGTGATGCCGCGCTCACAGCTCGAGCGGCGCCTGCAGCGGTTCGTCCGTCGCGCCGTGCCGCCGGAGCCCGAGGTCGACCTGGACCTGGATCTCCCGAGTCCCCACACCGATGTGCGAGCCTGAGCCGTGAACTGGTCATCGCACGAGCGCACGCCGCCACGGGCAGCCCTGCCCGCATCGCCTCCCCCCGGGGGGTGGGCGTTCGGCCCGGTCATGCCTTCACCGGGGGCTGCGCCGGGGGCTGCGCCCGCCGAGGAGGCGCGGCCCCGCGCGTTGGTGCCCACCACTACAGCGCTGGACGTCAGCGTGTGGCGGAACCGGCCGTTCTTGCGCCTCTGGGCGGCGCAAGCGATCACCCAGACCGCGCACAACGCGCTCTGGTACGCGCTGATGGTCCTCGTTGAGCAGCGCAGCCACTCCGTCACTCACATGGGCGTGACTATCCTCACCGTGGTTATCCCCTCCGTTCTCTTCGGGGTCATCGCCGGCGTGCTCGTGGACCACTGGGACAAGCGACGCGTGCTCATCACCTGCAATGCGCTGCGAGCGCTGATGATGGGGGGCTTCATCGTCTTCGACCAGTGGTTGCTAGCGCTGTTCCTGCTGAGCTTTCTCTTCTCCACGGTGACGCAGTTCTTCGCGCCGGCGGAGACGGCAATGATCCCGGCGCTCGTACACCAGCGGCGCCTCATGCAGGCCAACTCGCTGTTTCATATCACCTTCATCGCTTCTCAGCTTGCCGGCCTGGTGTTCGTGGGACCGCTGATCGTGAAGCTGTTCGGCCTGACCGTGTTCTTCATCCTGGTGGGGCTCGCGCTCGCTCTTTCGGCCCTGCTGGTCTGGCCGCTCCCCCGCACGCCCGAGGTCGTGGCGCTCTCGCCGGCCATCGAAGGACGGCGGGTGTGGCGGCGGCTCCGCCAAGACCTGCGCGAGCTGGTGACCTTTCTCCAGCAGGACGGCCAGGTCGCGCGCGCGATGCTCCAGCTCACGCTCGGCAGCACCCTCACGCTGGTGGTCGCTATGCTCGCACCGAACTACGTAGTCAGCGTGCTGGGCATCGCGGCCGAGGACGTGGTGTTCGTGATCGCGCCTGCCGGCATCGGCATGCTGCTCGCGGCGCTCTCCCTCCAGCACCTGGGCAACCGGATCCCGAAGGAGCGCCTCATCCGGTTTGGCGAGGGGGCGGTGGGGATTGCCCTGGTGCTCGTTGGCACGCTGCCGACGCTGTGGCGCGTGCTGCCGTTCACCCGCACTCTGGCCAGCGGCCCGGAGCTCTCCGGCCAGGCGATCACCCTGCGCATCCCCTTGGTCGAGATCGTGATCCATATCGCGCTTCCTGTCTATGAGCCCCATCTGCCCAGCCTGCTGGCCTGTATCATGGTAACAACGCTCGTCGCAGGCCTCGGGTTCGCCTGCATCATCGTGCCGGCACAGACTATCCTGCAGGAGCGGGCGCCGGCGACGAGTCGTGGGCGTATCTTCGCCGTGCAGCTCATGCTCGGCAGCCTGGCGTCGGTGTTCCCCATCCTGTTCATCGGCGGGATCGCCGACTTGGTGGGGGCGCCATGGGTGTTCCTGGCGCTCGGGGTGGGCCTCCTCACCTTCCTGCGGTGGGAGACCGGCCTCGCGACGGGCCTGGTCGGCCCCCTCACCAGGCCTGTGCCGTCCGGTACCGAGCCTTCGGAGCAGCGATCGCCGTGACGGGCGGTCGCGCACGAAGTCCCATGTGGCGAGCGAGATCGCGAACGCGAGGCGCGAGGGAGGGCTGAGGATGAAGCGCGTGCTGGGACATGCCCTGCTATTCGGAGCGCTTGTGCTCGCGGCGTGCGCAGCTCCGTCAGCCGCGCCGGCACCTACGCCGTCCGGCGGAGCTCGTGCTAGCGATGCGCCGCCGGCGCCGGCGACGGCAGCCCCCCGTTCGCCGTCGCCCCCGGCGTCGACAGCCACGCCGGTGCCTGCGAGCGTGAAGTTCGGCCTGCAGCGGACCGTCAGCCTCGCCGGCGTGTTCGTGGCGCAGGACAAGGGCTACTTCCGGGAGCAGGGCCTCGAGCTAGAGTTCGAGATCCTCACTGCCGGCTCGGACATCATGACCCAGGTAGGCGCGGGGAACCTCCATGCCGGCTCCGGCTCGGGCGCCTCGCTCTTCAACGGATTCGCCCGCGGGCTGGACATCAAGATCATCGGCTCGACCCAGCAGAACGACCCGGCGGGCGAGGCGGCAAATACCATCGTGGTGCGTGCCGATCTGCTCGACAGCGGGGCAGTGCGGGAGCTGCGCGACCTCCAGGGCCGCAAGGTCGCCGTGAACGCGCGAGGCGTGGCCAGCGAGTACATCGTCGACCGCTTGGTGCGGCTGGATGGGATCACCGTCGATGATGTCGAGCTGGTCCCCATCCCCTTCCCCGATATGACCGCGGCGCTCACGAACCGGGTGATCGATGCCGCGTTCATCACCGAGCCCTACCTCACCCAGGCGGAGACGCTCGGAGTGGCGCGCCGCATCGCCCCCAACCAGCCGGCAGGGGAGCAGATCACGGTGCTTCTCGTCAACACCGGCTTCGTCCGCGCCAATCCAGAGGCCGACGTGCGCTTCATGACCGCCTACCTGCGGGCGGCGCGGGAGCTGTACGGCGAGGGCTGGAACCGCGACGACATCGTTGCGATTCTGGAGAAGTACACGTTGCTGCCGGGCGACATCATCCGCCGCAGCGTGAAGCCCTACATCGACCCCAACGGCCGTATCAATCTCGCCAGCTTGGAGGCGCAGCAGCGCTACTTCCTGGAGCATGGCTTCCTGCAGTACCGCGAGCTGATCCCTACGTCGGTCATGGTCGACACGCGGGTCGCCGAGGAGGCGGTCCGCCGGCTGGGCGGGGAGTTCCAGGCGGGACGCTGAGCCGGAAACTACGGTTATCCCCGGACGGCGGCGCGGTGGGCCGCCAGCGCCTGCTCGTAGACGCGCACGGTGGCTTGCGCGGTCCGCTCCCAGGTGAAGCGCGCCGCGCGCGCGAGGCCGCGCACGCGCAGGGCCTGACGCAGGTGGTCGTCGTCCAGCACGCGGGCCAGTGCCCTGGCGATAGCACCGGCGTCCTGCGGATCGACCAGCAGCGCGGCGTCGCCGACGACTTCGGGGAGCGCGGCGCGATCCGAGCAGACCACGGGCGTCCCGCAGGCGAGGGCTTCCAGGGGAGGCAGGCCGAAGCCCTCGTAGAGGGAGGGGTAGACAAAAGCGGTGGCGCCGCTGTAGAGCGCGGGCAGGTCGGCGTCCGGCACCGGCCCCAGGAAGCGCACTAGCGCTGCCAGCCCCAGCTCGCGCACCGCGCGGTAGAGATCGCGGTACCACCAGCCGCGCGGCCCGACGATGACCAGGGGGAGCGAGCCAGCGGTTCCGCCGTCGCGCTGCTGGAGGAGGCTGCGGTATGCGCGCAAGAGCGTTTGGATGTTCTTGCGCGGCTCCAGCACTCCTACGAACAACACATAGCGCTCGGGAAGACCGTAGCGGCTAGCCACGGCCCGCGCGGCCTCGGGCGCGACGGGCTGGAAGGTAGCTTCTACGCCCAGGTGAACGACGTGAACCTTCAGGGCCGCCGCTGGGTAGTAGCGCAGGAGGTCGCGGCGCGTGGCCTCGGAGTCGGCGATGATCGCCGTTGCGGCAGCGACGAAGCGCGGCATCAAGGCCGTCAGGAACAGCCGGTTCGTGGGGAGGTGCGTCTGCGGCTGGATGAGGAAGGCCAGGTCGTGAACGGTGAACACCGTCGCGGGGCGGCGCAGCGGAGGGAGCAGGTGGTCCGTGGCGTGGAACACGTCGCCGGTGGGCAGCCAGCGGTCCAGGGGCAGCCGCAGCAGCTGCGCGAGAGCGATGCCTGCGCGCCAGGGCTTGCTGGGCAGGCCGATCCGCCGTGCGGGCACAGCGGTCAGGCGCCGGGGTAAGGCTACCGGCTGGGCGGCGCTGTACACCAGCTGTAGCTCGAGCCCCGGCACGTCGCGCAGCGCTTCCGCGAGCCGGGCGCTATAGCGGCCGATGCCGCCGCGTCGTTGGGCCGCCGCCGTGACGTCCAGCACTACTCTCATCGGCGCATTATCACCCGCGCTGGCGGCGCGGGCTCGCCTCTCAGCCCGCGCGTCTCGTGACTAGCTCCGGGCCGCCGGTACCGTACCTGTGGCCAGCCGCGTGCTGCCAGGCGGCCCCGGGGAGCCAGCGCTGACTGGGCGCGCTCGCGGCCGCACGGGGCACGAGGAGGGGCCCTTAACACCGCTATGGCTCGTATAAGCGTCGCCTTCGCCACTGTAATAGCACTGTGGGCGATCGGCGCCGCCGTGGTCGCTGGTGGCGCGCTGGTCGATCTGCGCGAGCGCGCGCGGGGCCCCGAGGCCCCCCTGCGCGCCTATTTAGCGGCTGTCACGGCCGAGGATCTCGACGCGGCGCTCCAAACCATCGCCCCGGCGGCGCGCCCCAGGGCGGCCCCGTTTATCGCCGAGCAGCTCGGCAACAGCTATCGCATCCTTGGCCTCGGGGTGCGGCACCCCTCGCTGCTGGCCCGGCTGCTAGGGCGCGCTGACTCGATGGAGCAAGCGCTGATCACGGTGCAGCTGGACATCACCCTTACGACCGGCGAGACCTGGCGTGCCACGACACACGTGCCCGTGGTGTGGGAAGCGGGCGCGTGGTATCTCGCCCGCGCGCCGCTGCAGCCAGAGCCGCCGTGAGCGGGCCCCGGGCCACAGCCGCCCGCGCGGCAAGCCTCGAGCCTACGAGGCTTCGGAGCTGGGAGCCGGCCGACGGGCCGGCTGCAGCGCCCGCCGCGCCTCGCGGAGACGACGGCGGAAGACACGTAGCCGGGAGGCGCGCTCGGGATGCGAGCGCGGCAGCCGCTCGAAGACCTCCACGGCGCGCTCCAGAACGCGCACGACTTCTGCGAGCTGACCGCGCTTCGTGTAGAGCAAGACCAGCCGGCCGTAGGGCCAGTCGCCCGGGAAGCCCTCCGCTACGTTAGCCTCGTAGAGAGCGATGGCGGCGTCCCACTCGCCGCGCTGCTCGTGCTCGAGCCCGGCGACGTTCCTCGCGGTCTGCACCCGGAGCTGCTCCCGCGCGTCGGTCATCGTGCGGTCCCCTGCCTTTCTCTTGAGTATGATAGGCGAGGAGCGCTGGCTCGGAGGGCCGCTCGCGCTCGGACACGACCAACTCTGACCAGGAGGCTCGCTCGTGACCGCCCCAGAAGAGGTCTTGCTCGTCGAGGTGGCCGACTACATCGCCACGCTGACACTGAATCGCCCCCACGTCCTAAACGCCCTCGACCGGCATCTCGCGGAGGCGCTTACCCGTACCCTGCCCGCCCTCGACCGCGACCCAGCGGTGCGGGTGGCGATCCTCACCGGCGCGGGGCCGCGCGCGTTCTGCTCCGGGGCGGATCTGAAGGAGCGCGCGACGATGAGCCCCGAGGAGGTGCAGGCGCAGCGCCAGCGCCTCATCGATGCCACCACCGCGCTCCTGCGCTTCGAGAAGCCGATCATCGCGGCAGTCAATGGGGTGGCGGTGGGGGGAGGCCTCGAGCTGATGCTGGGCTGCGATTTCGCCATCGCCGCGGAGGGGGCGCGGTTCGGGTTGCCCGAGGTCACCCTGGCGATCATTCCGGGGGATGGCGGCACGCAGCTCCTGCCGCGCGTCGTGGGCCAGGCCAAGGCGCGGGAGCTGATCTTCACGGGCGACATCATCGATGCCGCGGAGGCGCTGCGGCTCGGCCTGGTCAGCCGGGTGGTGCCCCCTGCCGACCTGCTGCCCACAGCCCGCGAGATCGCGGCCCGCATCGCGCGCAACGGCCCCGTGGCGGTGCGGCAGGCCAAGCGCGCGCTCAACATGGCACGGGAGACCGGCTTCTGGAGCGGGTGGGCTTACGAGCAGGAGGCCTACCAGGCTACGATCCCCACCGAGGACCGGCTCGAGGCGCTGCGCGCGTTCGCGGAGAAGCGCCCGCCGCGCTACACGGGCCGCTAGGAGCCCACCGCGTGCCGGGGAGTACGGGCGCGGGGCGGCCGGGCGCACCGGCGCCGCGCCCCACTCATGCCCTGGCTGACGCAGGGGGGGGCGGCGCGCTCGCTAGGCCTAGCGAGGCGCCATCACTGGGCGGTCAGCTCGCGGCACTTGCGGATGAGGGCTGGCAGCACCTCTTTGAGGTTGCCCACCACGCCGAGGTGCGCGTGGCGGAAGATATTCGCCTCGGGATCGCGGTTGATCGCCACGATGGTGCGCGCGCCTGTGCAGCCGGCGAGGTGCTGGACGGCGCCGGAAATACCCACGGCGATGTAGAGCTGCGGGGAGATCTTAGCGCCCGTGAGCCCAATCTGCAGCGGCCCGGGCACCCAGCCGGCATCGACCGCGGCGCGGCTGGCGCCCACCGCTGCGCCGATCGCCTCGGCCAGCTCTTCGATCAGGTGCCAGTTCTCGGGGCCGCCCACCCCCCGGCCACCCGCGACCACACGCTGGGCGTTCTCCAGATCGGGCCCTGCCACGGCGGCCCGCACGCGCGCGCCCGCGCGGGTGCGCACCGCTTCCGGCGCCAGCTGTACCTCGCGGCGGACGACCTCGCCCTGGTGCTCCGCGAGCCGCGGGGCTGGATCGAAGAGCTTGGGCCGGAGGCTCGCTACCTGCACGCCGTCGCCGGCCAGCTTGTACTCAGCGACGGCGTTCCCTCCGTAGACCGGCTTGATCGCCAGCAGGCGCCCGTCGGTGTCGATCTGCACGTCGGAACAATCGGTCACGATCCCGGTGCCCAACCGGAACGCCAGGCGCGTGCCGTATTCCCGCCCAGTTTGGGTGTGAGAGAGGAGCACGATGGTCGCGCCGCTATCACGCACGAGGTCGGCAAGTACCGGCACCCAGGTATCGGCCTGGTAAGGGACCAGGCGTGGGTCGACCAGCAGGTAGACGCGGTCGGCGCCCCGCGCGATCAGCTCCTCGGCCTGGCGCTCCACCTCCTGGCCCAGCAGCGCTACCGCGAGCGGCACCCCGAGCGTCGTCGCCAGGCGGCGGCCTACCCCCAGCACCTCCAGTGTTACCGGGGCGAGCTGCCCCTCCGAAGGTTCTGCAATGACCAGCACGCTGCCGTCTGCCATCTCTATCCCTGCCCTTCCGTCAGATCAGGCGCGCCTCGCGCAGCCGCAGCGCCAGCTTCTCGCCGGCCTCCTGCGGCGTCTCCGCCTCGATGAACTCGCAGCGGCTCTCGCGCACCGGCACGTAGAGCCGCGTGAGGATCACCCGCCGCCCCCGCTCACCCACCTGGTCCGGCGTCAGGCCGAGGTCGGCTGCCGACCAGACTGGGATCTGCGCCTTGCCTGCCGCCATGATGCCCTTGAGCGTAGGGTAGCGCGGCTGGTTGATCTCGTTGCTGATGCCCAGGACCGCTGGCAGCGGCATCTCGATCGGCTGGTAGCCGTCCTCCGTGACCCGCTCCACGTACAGGGTGCCGTCACGCAGCTCGATCTTCTGAACCGGCACTGCGCCGGGGATCCCGAGCAGCTCGGCCAGGGCGGAGGGCACCTGACCGCTGTCCCAGTCGCTCGCCTGCCGCCCGGTTAGCACCAGGTCGAACGCTCCGAGCTTGCGGATCGCCGCTGCCAGCGCCACCGCGGTGGCGAAGCTGTCACCTCCCTCGAAGGCCGGGTCGTCGAGCTGTACCGCGGCGTCGCAGCCCATCGCGATGGCGCGTTTGAGCGCGTCGCGGACGCTGGCGGGCCCGAGGCTCAGCACGGTGATCTTCCCGCCATGCCGCTCCTTGAGCTGGAGCGCGGCCTCGATCGCGTGGAGGTCGAAGGTGCTGATCACGGGCTGCACTCCTGGCGGGGGCACGACGCGCTTGGCAGCCTCATCGACCTTGAACTGGCTGGGCGGGATCTCGGGATCCGGGACCTGTTTGATGCAGACCACGATGTCCATCTCTCAGCTCCGGGCGCCATCGGTGTGCGGCGAGGCTTCCGCGGCCGGGCGGGTGGCCCGGTCCAGTAGCTCGGCGATATCGGCGACGGGCAAGGTCTCGTAGACGTCTTTGGCGCGCGTGGCGTCCTCGAACATCATCAGGCAGTAGGGGCAGGCGGTCGCCACCCGCTGTGGCCGCACGGCCAGGGCTTGCTCGACACGGAGGTGGTTGATGCGGCGCCCCGTGCGCTCCTCGCAGAAGGCGTGGCCGCCGCCCGCGCCGCAGCAGAACCCGCGCTCGCGGTGGCGCTCCATCTCCGTGAGTGCCACGCCGGGGATTGCCTGGAGGACGCGCCGGGGCGCGTCGTAGAGACCGTGGTAGCGGCCCAAATAGCAGGGGTCGTGGTAGGTCAGCGTCTCGGCGAGGCGCTCCTGGGGGCGGAGCCGTCCCGCGGCTATCAGCTGCTCCAGGAGCTGCGTGTGGTGGAGGACGGTGAAGTGGCCGCCGAAGGCGCGGTACTCGGTGCCCAGGGTGTTGAAGCAGTGCGGGCAGGCCGTGACGATCTTTTTGACCCCGTACCGCGTCAGCGTCTCCACGTTCTGCTGGGCTTGGAGCTGGAACAGGTACTCGTTGCCCACCCGGCGCACCGGGTCGCCAGTGCAGCTCTCCTCCGTGCCCAGGATGGCGAAGGAGACGCCGGCGCGCTGGAGCAGGCGGGCGAGCGCGACGCTCACCTTCACGTTGCGCTCGTCGTAGGCGCCGGCGCAGCCGACCCAGAACAGGTACTCGGCGTCGGGACGCTCGGCGAGGGTCGGGATACCGAGCCCCTGCGCCCAGTCCGCCCGCGCGGCGCGCGGGAAGCGCCACGGGTTGCCGCTGGCCTCCACGTTGTCGAATAGCTTCTGGAACTCGAGGGGGATGCGGCTGGCCTCCATCACGAGGTGGCGCCGCATGTCCACGATCTTCGGCACGTGCTCGATGAACACCGGGCAGGCGTCCATGCACGCCCGGCAGGTGACGCAGTCCCAGAGCACTTGGTCGTGGATCACGTCGCCCACCATGCGGCGCGGCGGGGCAGGCGAGCCGTCGGTGTCTCCCCGGGGCGCGCCGAGCAGGCGGGCGGCTTCATCACGGAGCAGGTGGTCTTTGAGGTCTAGGATCAGGAACTTCGGCGATAGCTCCTTGCCGCTCAGGCTGGCCGGGCACTCCGCCTGGCAGCGGCCGCACTCGGTGCAGCTGTACAGGTCGAGCAGGTCCTTCCACGAGAGCTGCTCGATCTTGGAGACCCCGACGGGCAGGTCGTTCTCCAGCGCCTTCTCGATGTCGATCGGGCGCAGCTGTCCCTTGGGCTCCAGGGAGCGGAAGTAGACGTTGGGCGCTGCGGTGATGATGTGCAGGTGCTTGGAGTGCGGGATGTAGACGAGGAACCCCAGGACGATGAGCACGTGGCTCCACCACGCGACGCGGTAGAGCGCCTCCTGGGCAGCGAGCGGCAAGCCGGCGAACAGAGCGGCCAGCGCCGAGCTGATGGGCAGCGCGGCGTCGCCGGGCTCGGGCTGCGCGGCGATGCGGGCGCCGGACGCGACCAGGTTGGTGATCATGAGGGCGGCGATCAACCCCAGGATCACGAAGCCGTCGGCATTGAGCGTCAGGCGCGCTGGCCGGGTGACCGTGCGCTGGTAGATCGCCATGCCCACCGCGATCAACACCAGCACGTTGAACAGATCTTGGGAGAAGCGATACGGCGGCCAGCGGTGGAGGAGCGGCAGCGTGAAGCCCGGGAACAGGCCGTGGCCAAAGTGCTCGATGGTGCCAATAGTTAAGATGAGAAAGCCCCAGAAGATAAACAGGTGCAGCAGGCCGCTGTAGGGCTGGGTCAGCAGGCGCCCGTGGCCCAGCACGTGCACGACGACCGCGCCCAACCGGTCGAGGGGCCGGTCGAAGCGCGGCTCGGCTACCCCAGCGCGCAGCAGGCGCACGAGCCGCCAGGCGCTACGAGCGAACAGCGCCACGGCCCCCAGGGTGAGGATCCAGAAGACGAGCACCACGGGCAGCGGTCCGATCGTCCCACTCGTCGGGTGCATTCCAGACTCCTGGCGGGCTTTCGGGAGCGGGGTCCGCGATGCGCGTCGGGCGGGGCCCGAGCGCTGCGGGGCGAGGGCGACGGCAAGGCGCGGTAAGCGGCACTGCCACCAGCCTGCCATCTCCCACTATACCAAAGGCGGGGCATGGGGCTCCTGCCGCGCTCGGGGGACCGGTGGCCGGCGCTGCTCAGTCAGCAGGTATGAAGTCGTTCGTATAGAGGGCGCTGAGCGGCGGGCTGCTCTCCATCCCGCCGTACTCGCGCAGGATGTCCACCGTCTGCTGCCAGTCGCGCTCACTCATCCAGCCCAGCGGCCGGCCCCGGGTCTCGTCGCTGTAGAAGTGCTCGAGCACCCATGGCAGCCCGGCGACGAGGAACTCCTCCTTAGTGGCCGGGAACTGCTTCAGGAGCGCGGCGATCCCGGCGGCCTGATCGGCCTGGACGTCTTTCCAGCCGCGCAGGGTGGCGCGCACGAAGCCGCGGACCAGCTCGGGTTTGTCCTGGATCGTCTGCACGTGGGTCAGGTAGCCGTTGCCCAGTGTGTTCACGCCCCAGTCGGCGTAGAGCTGGATCTTGACGTTGGGGTTGACCGTCCAGGCGCGGAGGTAGTCGCCGAACCGGAAGCCGACGAGCGTGTCCACGCGCCGCTCGAGCAGCGCGGGCACTTTGGTGGCCGCCTCGATCGTCACGATGCGGTAGCTCTCGGGGTCCACGCCGTTCTTGCGGGCCACCGCCGGCAGCGCGGTCAGCGAGGCATCCCCTGAGGCGGCGCCGATGGTCTTGCCGGCGAGGTCTTGCGGCCGTTCCACCACCGTCGGCGGGAGGTAGATCACGCCGATCGGGCTGCGCTGGGTCGTGTTGGCGACCATCTTCACCGGCGCCCCTCGTGCGACGGCTACCGCCATCGTCCCGGCGTCGGCGAAACCGAAGGTGTCCTGGCCGCCCGCCACGGCCTGGACGGTTACGCCAGAGCCGGTGCCCTCGCCGATCCGGAGGTCGATCCCCTCTGCCTGGTAGTAGCCGCGCTCGAGGGCGAGCGCGGGCCCGGCGTGGTGCGGCCCGGGCACCCAGTCGAGGCGGAGGGTCGCCTCCTGCAAGGCTGGCGGGCGAGCGGGCGCCTCGGCGCGGGGCGCCTGGCCGGCGGGCCCGCTGGCCGGCGCCGCAGGCTGCTGGGCAGGTGCCCTCGCGGGGGCGGCGCAGGCGACGAGGAGCAAGAGTGCGGGGAGCAGGCTGCTGAGGCGCGGAGCCATGGGACACCTCCTCAACACGAACGCCCGTATCGGACGTGCTTTTCGGTGTGACCTGGATCGGTGCCGACCATCCAGGCTGGCGGTTCGTCCCCACCCTCAGGACAGCGCCGGGTAGGAGTACCGAGCGGCGGTATCACAGGGTGGCCTCGCTGAGGCTCTCCAGCCGGCGCGAGACGTGCCAGGGGAGCAGCCAGCGCTCCAACAGGTCCAGTGCCAGAAACAGGGCGACGCCGATGGCCGTCAGAACCAGGATTCCCGCGAACAGCAGCTCGGTGTCCATGTTACCGTTGGCGATCAGCAGCACGCGTCCGATGCCCCGCTCCGCAGCGATGAACTCGCCGACGATCGCCCCTACCACGGCCAACGTGATCGACACCTTGAGCCCGCCGAAGAGGCTCGGCAGCGCTTTCGGCAGCCGCACCTTCCAGAACAGCTGCCAGGCGTTCGCCCCCATGGAGCGGGCCACATAGAGCTTCTCGGGCTCGACCGATCGCAGGCCGACCACGGCGTCGATGACCACGGGGAAAAACGCGATCAAGAACGCGATCAGCACCTTTGATGGCATGCCGAAGCCGAACCAGACGACGAACAGCGGCGCGATCGCGACCTTCGGCACGACCTGAGAGCCCACGAGGAGCGGATAGAGCGCGCGCTCGCAGATGCGGGAGCTGACAATGGCCAGCGCCAGCGGCACCCCGACCACAACGCTCAGGAGAAAGCCCAGCAGGATCTCCTGTAGCGTGTACAGGCTGTTGCTCGCCAGGAGCGACCACGCGCTGACGAGCTTCTGGAACACCCGGGTGGGCGCGGGCAGCAGGTAGCTCGGCACCTCGAAGAGGAGCACGGCGAGCTGCCAGGCGACGAGCGCGCCTACCAGCGCGAGCAGCGGGTAGGCCGCATCGCCGAGACGGGCGACCAGCCGCGGCCGTGGTCGCGGTGCGGGTAGGGGCTCGGAGAGCGCGCGCTCGGCCATAGAGCCTCCTCCGTCTCACTCCCTAGAAGCGGAAGCGCGACCCGCCGTGACCATTCCCTGGAGCACGCCCTGGGCCTCGAAGCAGCGGCGGATCTCGCGCGTGTAGCGGCCAAACGCGGGCGTCTCGCGCAGGTCGAACGTGCGGGGCCGCGGCAGCTCGATGTCGAGCATCGCTTCGATCCGCCCGGGCCGCGGCGACATCACCGCGACCCGGTCCGCCAGGAAGACCGCCTCTTCGATGCTGTGCGTGATGAAGAGCACCGTCTTCCGCTGCTGCTGCCACAGGCTCTGGAGGTCGAGGTTCAGCTGGTCACGCGTGAGCGCGTCGAGAGCCCCAAAAGGCTCGTCCATCAGGAGCAGCGGCGGGTCGTGGATGAGGGCGCGACAGAGCGCCACGCGCTGCCGCATGCCTCCCGACAGCTCGTGGGGGTACTTCCTGGCGAAGCCCTCGAGGCCGACGAGCGCCAACAGCTCCTCGGCGCGCGCTCGATAGCGGCGGCGGTCTAGCCCGCGGATCTCGATAGGGAGCATCAGGTTGTCGAGCACCCGGCGCCACTCGAAGAGCACCGCGTCTTGGAAGACGATGCCTAGCTCCGTATAGGGGCGGTCGACCGGCACGCCGTCGATGTAGATCCGCCCGCTGGTCAGGGGGATCAGCCCGGCGATCAGCAGCAGGAGCGTGCTCTTCCCGCAGCCTGACGGACCAACGATCGCCAGGAACTCGCCGCGGCGGAGGTCGAGCGAGACGCGATCGAGCGCGCAGAGCAGGCCGTCGCGCGTCGGGTAGATCTTCGTCGCCTCGACGACGCGGACCAGCGGGGTAGCATCGGGCTCGCGGTGCGCCGCGTGCCTGGCTTCCATCGCCAACGCCTCAGTCTTCTATATCTGGCTTGGGGGCGTTGCCAGCGGCGCCCGTCGCCGCTATCAGGCCTGGAACCGCTGATACGGGCGCGTCTCCTCCAGCCACGCCGCGCGGTCCCGGCTGCACAGGTCGAGGGCCGCAAGGGCGTACACTTTGGTGCAGTCGATCAGGTTCGTGATGCTCAGGATCTCGCCGAGCTCGCGGTCGAACATGCTGTACTCGCGCTGCCGGTTGATGCCCCCGGGACCGTAAGTGATCGCCGGAATCCCGTACTCGTCCAGAGTCGATCCATCGCTGGATACGGAGTAGCGGTACGGCTCCGGCCAGACGTTCTCTCGACCCAGCACGGTTCGATGCGCCTGCTCCATGGCCCTGACCAGGGGGTGCTCCAGCGCCACCTCGTAGCCGTTTCGGGCGAGGTAGATCTCCAGGTCGCTCTTGAACTCTGGGTCCTCGCGCGCCAGGTCGTTCAGGATATCCTGGATCTCCTGCTTCACGCTGTTGATGTTCGTATTGGGCACCATAGTGACGTGGATGTACAGGTAGCAGTAGGGCGCCGGGCAGAGAGAGGGCTTGTACGGGAAGCCGCCCTGGATCGCCGAGATGCCCACGCGCGGCTTCATCCGCGGGTGGGGGTGGCGCTGCTGGTACACCGGCTCCCAGGCCTCCAGCCGCTCAATGACCTTCCGCATCTTGGCCAGGGCGTCGATGCCGTTCTGCTTGCTCCAGGTGTGCTGGGTAATCCCATAGGTGGCGAGCTTGACGAACAGGTAGCCGGTGTTGCCGGGCTGGATCCGCAGCCCTGTGGGCTCGCCGATGATCGCCATGTCGCTGGTGACGCCCTGCAGGACCAGCCAGCGCGTGCCACAGCCACCGCCGCGGTACTCAGGGCCCTGATACTGATCGATTGGCGCCTTCTCGATCTCGCCCACCACGCCGGTTACGATGATGTCTCCCTTGAGGCGGATCCCCGCGTCGCGCAGGGCCTTGATCGCGCCGTAGTAGGCGGGGAAGGCAGCCTTCATGTTCGAGCAGCCGTTCCCATAGACCCACTCGTTGTCGATGATCCCCGAGACGTTGCGCTGGCCCAGCCGCAGGCCGGGCTCGTCACCCACCTGGGTAGTGTCGAGGTGCCCGTTGAACATCAGCGACGGCCCGCCGCCCGTGCCCTTGAGCGTCGCGACAACGTTGGGACGGCCCGGCTCCATCTCCTGGTACTTGACCTCCATCCCTAGCTCGGCGAACCGCTCGCCCAGGTAGCGCGCGCAGGCCTCTTCTTTCCCGGTCGGACTGGGGATATCCACCAGCTCGAGGAGCATCTTTGCTAGCTCCTCGCGATTCACGAGCGAATCGAGCCGTTCGCGGAAGCTCGCGGGATCCACGGCCATCGACGCCTCCTCTGACTGAACTCTAGAGCGCGTTTCGCGTAGGGCCGCCGCTGCCGCGGGAAGGACGCCTTGACCAGGGTGCCAACGTGTTAGCTGATTGTAGACTTTGTCGGCCGGCGCGGCAAATGCTAGGCTGCACGAACCGGCCGCGGGCGGGCCTAGCGGCCCGGGCGGGGCCGCAGCTCGTCGAACAGGGGCAGCTCCTGTCCCAGGCCCTGCTGCCGCGCGCGCTCGTAGACGCGCATGGCGACGGTCACGTCTTCCAGACCGAGGCCCTGCGACTCGAACAGCGTGATCTCCTCGGGGCTGCGGCGCCCGGGATGGTGGCCGGCGACCACCTCGGCCAGCTCCACGAGCTGGTCCCAATCGACGTAGCCGCGCTCCGCTGGCCCCAGCAGGTCGCCGCACTCCAGGCGGGCTTGCTGCCGCGAGTCTACCACGATGAGGTGCGCGCGGCGCACGGCGGCTTCATCGAGCTCTTGGCGGAGCAGCGCGTTGGAGCCTGCCGCGTTCACGTGGGTGCCCGGCGCCAGCCACTCGCCGTGCAGCACCGGCTCACGCGCCGTGGTGATGGTGACGATGATGTCTTGCCCTCGAGCGGCCTCCTCAGGTGTGCTCGCCGGGCGCACCGGCAGGCCGAGCTGCGCGCTCATCTCGCGGCAGAACTGCTCGCGCCGCGCGGGGTCGCGCGACCAGGCGGTGACGCTTTCCAGCCGCCGCACCGCGGCCACGGCGGCGAGCTGGGTGCGCGCCTGCGTGCCGGTGCCGAAGAGGCCCAGGCGCCGAGCGTCCGGCCGGGCGAGGTACTTGGTCGCCAGGCCGGAGGCGGCGCCCGTTCGCACCTGGCCGAGATAGTCCGCCTCGAGCAGTGCCAGCAGCTCACCGGTCGAGGCGCGGTAGAGCACGACCAGAAAGCGCGTGCCGCCGCGGCCGGAGGTGTAGGCTTTCAACCCGATCGCGTCCTGGGCGAGATCGGCAGCCGGCAGGACGTGGAGGATGCCCGCCGGATGCCGGACCCGCGCCCGCGGCAGGTTGCGGGCCTGGCCCTGGGCGTAGGCGCGGAAGCTCTCCTCGAGCCAGCCGATACAGTCGTCCATAGTCAGCAAGCGGCGCACATCGGCTTCGCGCAGCACGAGCGTCATTGGGGGCCTATCCTTTCGGCGGTCGGCACGCCGACCGCGGGCGTTGGCGTGGGAGTAAATCGGGCCGATTATAGCGCGTCGTCCTCGACAAGCGCCTCGCCGGATGCTAGCATGGAGCGACTTGCCCCGATCCCCCAAGGGTAGCCGTCGCGGGGCGGGCCGGACGAGGGGCATGACCAAGTACGGGTTCGTCATCGACCACCGGAAGTGCATCGGCTGCCACGCCTGCACGCTCGCTTGCAAGGCGGAAAACCAGGTGCCTCTCGGGGTGTTCCGCACCTGGGTCAAGTACGTCGAGAAGGGGGCGTTCCCGCACACGCGGCGCTACTTCACCATCGAGCGCTGCCAGCACTGTGAGCGCGCGCCCTGTGTGCAGATCTGTCCCACCCGCACGCTCTACAAGCGGCGCGACGGGATCGTCGACTTCGACTCCGAGCGCTGCATCGGCTGCAAGGCGTGCATGCAGGCCTGCCCCTATGACGCCCTGTACATCGACCCGGCTACCCATACGGCAGCCAAGTGCCACTACTGCGCGCATCGCACCGAGCGGGGGCTGCTGCCGGCCTGCGTGATCGTCTGCCCGACCAAGGCGATCATCGCGGGCGACCTAGAGGATCCGGCCAGCGAGATCGCGCAGACGCTCGCGCGCGAGCAGGTGCAGGTGCGCCGGCCCGATCAGGGGACGCGCCCGCAGGTGTTCTACGTGGGGGCGGACGAGGTGGCGATCACCCCTGGTCTGGCCGCACAGCCGCCGCAGTACCTGTGGGCGGAGGTGGGGCCGGCGACAGCCGATCTCGCGCCCAAGGGGGCGCTGGGGCCATGGGACCACGCTGCGCCCGCTGCGCCGGGTGCGCTCGCACCGCAGGGGATCGCCAGCGCCCGCGCTGTCACGGTCTACGATGTGCCGCATCCGAAGCCGTGGGGCTGGAAGATCGCCAGCTACCTGTGGACCAAGAGCATTGCGGCGGGCGCGCTCGCGGTTGCCGCGCCGCTGCTGGCGGTCGGCTTCGGCGGCACGGCCCTGACCATCTGGGCGCCGCTCCTCGCCCTGGTGTTCACGGTGCTGACCGTGGGGCTGCTCGTCTGGGACCTCAAGCGGCCCGAGCGGTTCTGGCGTGTGCTGCTGACGCCGAACCTGCGCTCGTGGCTGCCCTGGGGTGGGTATCTGCTCACCCTGTACGCGCTGGTGGCCGGCCTCTGGCTCCTCGCCGGCTGGCTGGGGCGCGGCGGGATCCCGCCCGTCCTGCTCTGGCTCGGCTTGCTCCTCGGCGCGGCGACCGCGGGGTACAGCGCGTTCCTCTTCGGCCAGGCGGAGGGACGCGACTTCTGGCAGAGCCCGCTCCTGCTGTGGCACTTGCTGGCCGCCGCCGTCCTGGCGGGCAGCGCGGCCCTACTGTTGGCGGCGCTGGCCATCCCGGCGCCGGCGCTCCAGACGCCCCTGACAGGCGTGCTGCTCGGCAGCCTCCTGCTGGTGCTGGTCCTGGCGCTCACCGAGCTCTACACGCCGCACGCCAACAAGGACGTGGCGACGGCCGCGGCGCTGGTGACGCGCGGCCCGCTGGCGCGCCGCTTCTGGCTGGGCTACGTGCTGCTCGGCGCGGTTGTACCCGCGCTCGGGCTGCTCGGCGTGCTGGGCTGGGGCTGGCCGCTCGGTGTAGGCGGGCTCGCTGCGGTGCTGGCGCTTGGGGGCCTGTGGTGCTACGAAGACGTCTGGATACGCGCTGGCCAGTCCGTAGCGATGAGCTGAGGGATAGCGACGATGCGACTACCCTGGTCCCAGGCTGACCCGCCCCGCCAGCCCAAGGTACCGCTCGCCGGGCGTATCCCGCCCGAGCCGTTCCCGCCCGAGCGGACGAGCGGGCTGGTATCCTACCCTCCACCCGAGCAGTGGGACGACTGGACCGAGTACGAGGCCACGGCCTGGCCGCGGCGCGTGGAGCGCCGGTACAGCCTCGTGCCCACCATCTGCTTCAACTGCGAGGCGGCGTGCGGGCTCCTGGCCTACATCGATCAGGAGACGCTCCAGATCCGCAAGTTCGAAGGAAACCCCTACCATCCTGCTAGCCGCGGGCGGAACTGCGCTAAGGGCCCGGCGACGCTCAACCAGGTCAACGACCCGGAGCGCATCCTCTACCCCTTGCGCCGCGTCGGCGAGCGCGGGGGCGGCCGGTGGGAGCGCGTGTCTTGGGAGGCCGTGCTCGATGACCTCGCGGCGCGGATGCGGCGGGCGATCGTGGAGGGGCGCCGGACGGAGATCGTCTACCATGTGGGGCGCCCCGGCGAGGACGGCTACATGGACCGGGTGCTGCCCGCCTGGGGCGTCGACGGCCACAATTCGCACACCAACGTCTGCTCGTCGGCCGCCCGCACCGGCTACGCCCTGTGGATGGGGAACGATCGCCCCTCGCCGGACTACGCCAACGCGCGCTTCATCCTCCTGGTGAGTTCCCACCTCGAGACCGGCCACTACTTCAACCCGCACGCCCAGCGCATCGTCGAGGCCCGGCTGGCGGGCGCCAAGCTGGCGGTGATGGATCCGCGCCTCTCGAACACCGCCTCTAACGCCGACTACTGGCTGCCGACGTGGCCCGGGAGCGAGGCCGCGGTCCTGCTCGCCATGGCGAACGTCATCCTCCAAGAGGAACGCTTCGACGCGGCGTTCCTCCGCCGCTGGGTCAACTGGGAGGAGTTCCTGCGCGACCAGCACCCTGATGGCCCGCTCACGTTCGAGCGCTTCGTGCGGGTGCTGAAGGAGCACTACGCGCGGTACACGCCCGAGTTCGCTGAGCAGGAGAGCCGGCTGCCCGCGGCGACGATCGTCGCGGTGGCGCGCGAGATCGCGGCAGCCGGCTCGCGCTTCGCCGCCCATATCTGGCGGGCGGCCGCTGCCGGCAACCTGGGCGGCTGGCAGGTCGCCCGGGCGCTGTTCTTCCTGAGCGTCCTCACCGGCGCGGTAGCCACGCCGGGCGGCACCGCGCCGAACCTGTGGAACAAGTTCATCCCGATGCCGTGGCGCAAGCCGCCCCCGCACCGCGTGTGGAACGAGCTGCTGTGGCCGCGCGAGTACCCGCTGGCCCACCACGAGATGAGCTACCTCCTGCCGCACTTCTTGAAGGAGGGGCGCGGCCGGCTGGAGGTGTACTTCACCCGCGTGTACAACCCGGTGTGGACGAACCCCGACGGCTTCAGCTGGATCGAGGTGCTCAAGGACGAGACGAAGATCGGCCTACACGCCTGCCTCACGCCGACCTGGAGCGAGACCGCCTGGTTCGCGGACTACGTGCTGCCCATGGGCCACGGGCCCGAGCGCCACGACACGTTCAGCTACGAGACGCACGCCGCCCAGTGGCTCGGCTTCCGCCAGCCCGTGCTGCGCGTCCTGCGTGAGCGGCGGGGAGAGCGGTTCACGTTCACCTACGAGGCCAACCCCGGTGAGGTGTGGGAGGAGAACGAGTTCTGGATCGAGCTCTCGTGGCGGATCGATCCGGATGGGAGCCTCGGCATCCGCCACTACTTCGAATCGCCCTACCGGCCGGGGGAGAAGCTCACCGTCGAGGAGTACTACCGCTGGATGTTCGAGAACAGCGTGCCGGGCCTGCCCGAGGCGGCGGCGCGCGAGGGGCTTACGCCGCTGGAGTACATGCGCCGGTACACCGCGTTCGAGATCAAGACCGGCGCCTATCGCGATCACGAGGCCGAGCTGACGCCCGAGGAGCTCGCGGGGGCGCGCGTCGATCCAGAGACCGGTCTGATCACCACCGATCAGCCAGCGCAGCCGCGCGAGGCCAAGCCGGCTATCGGCCTCAGCCTCGACGCGACGCGCCGCCCCATCGGGGTGATGGTCGACGGTCGGCCGCGGGTCGGCTTCCCCACGCCCTCGCGCAAGCTCGAGTTCTACTCGCGTACTCTCAAGGAGTGGGGCTGGCCCGAGGAGGCGATTCCCAACTACATCCGCAGCCACGTGCACGCCGGCGCGATCGATAGCCGCCGGGGCGAGTTCGTCCTGCTCCCCACGTTCCGGCTGCCTACGCTTATCCACACGCGCTCCGGCAACAGCAAGTGGCTGAACGAGATCTCACACTCCAACCCGCTCTGGATCCACACCAGCGATGCCCAGCGGCTCGGCGTGCAGACGGGGGATCTGGTGAAGGTGATCACCGAGATCGGGCACTTCGTGACGCGCGCGTGGGTCACCGAGGCGATCATGCCGGGGGTGGTGGCCTGCTCGCATCACCTCGGGCGCTGGCGCCTTGCCGAGCAGGCGGGCATGGAGCGCTGGTCCTCGGCGCTGGTCGAGCTGACCCAGGAGCCCGGCCCGACGGGCGAGGGCCACCGCTGGCGCCTCCGCCAGGTGCAGGGCGTCCGCCCGTGGCCGAGCACCGATGCGGATAGCGAGCGCGTGTGGTGGCAGGACCCGGGGGTGCACCAGAACCTGGCCTTCCCGGTGCACCCGGACCCCGTCAGCGGCCAGCACTGCTGGCACCAGCAGGTGCGGGTGGAGCGCGCCGGCCCCGACGACCGCTATGGCGACGTGGTAGTGGATACGGGGAAGGCCATGGCGGTCTACCGGCAGTGGCTGGCGCTCACGCGCCCGGGCCCCGGGCCAGACGGGACGCGCCGCCCCTTCTGGCTGTTCCGCCCCTATCGGCCAGCCCCCGAGGCCTACCTAGTGAGCAGAGGATCTGGTGATCCCGGCGCGGGCGTCTCCGCGTAGCCGGTGCCGCGTCCGCGGATGATCGCCGCCGGCCGGGAGGGCTGCTCGGCAACCGGCCGGGGAGGCGTAAACCGGGCGTAGCGCGTGATCCGACTGCTGCGGTTCGGCCTGAGTACGCTGGCGCTTGCCTACCTGGGCGCGCTGGTCTGGTACTTCACGGTCCTGGCGCTGGAGCCGGGGCGCACAGGCTGGCTGGGCATGGCCCGCGAGCTGACGCTCTACGCTTTCCTGCCGCTGCCTGTGCTGCTCTTGGCCGCCCTGCTCCTCCTGGCGCGCACCGCGCTGGTGCTCACGCTGCCACCGCTGTTGCTGTTCGCCTACTTCTACGGGCCGCAGCTCCTCCCCCGGCACCCGCCGGAGGCGGCAGGCCCCCAGCTACGCGTGCTGTCCTTCAACACCGGGGGCAATGCGGGGGGCGGCCAGGCCCCGCCGGTCCTGCGCGCGGTGCAGGCGGTGGGCGCTGACCTGGTGGCGCTCCAGGAGGTCCCTCCGGTGACGGTGGATGCCCTGCGCACGGCACTGGCCGCGGAGTACCCCTACAGCGCGGGCGATTCCGAGGCGCTGGTGCTGAGCCGCTTTCCCCTCCAGGGGCTGTCCGGCTTTCAGATACCCGACGGGGCCTACACGAGCCGGCAGGTCGAGGTACAGCTGGGTGCGCGCCGGCTGACGCTCACCAACGTGCACGTGAACCGGCCGGCGTACTGGCTTCGCTGGCGCGGGGGCGTGCTGCCGGTGGTGCGCGGCTACGATCCGACGCGGCGCGACGCCCAGGTGGCAGAGCTAGTGCGCTACGCACAGCGCGCGGCCGGCCCACACCTCCTGGTCGGGGATTTCAACGCGACGGAGTGGAGCACGGCCTACGAGCTGCTCCGCGCGCAGTTCGAGGACAGCTTCCGAGCTGCGGGCTGGGGCTTCGGCCATACCTATCCCAGCCACATCGTATGGGGGCGCTGGCTGGTGTCCGTGCCGCTGCTCCGCATCGACTACGTGTTCTACTCGCCTGAGCTCGTCGCCCTCCGTGCCTATGTAGGTCCCGACGGCGGCTCGGACCACCTGCCCGTGGTGGCTGAGCTGTCATTTCGCTAGCGATAGCCGGGGGCGGCCGCGGCGGACGCCGTCGCCTCTTCCGGGAAAGCCTCGATGTCGATCGCGCCGCCCATGCAAGTGACCTCCAGCCCTCGGGCGCGCAGCGCCCGCACGAAGGGCGTGAAGCCGTAGGAGTCGCCGGCGTAGTGGCCCGTGAGGATCAAGTAGCCCTCCGGGGCCTGCCGCAGCCGCTCGAGATCCTCGAAGGCCGCGTGCAGCGCCATCACCGTGCGGATCCCGTGGCGCCAGTAGAAGCGCACGATATCGTGCTCCGGCGCCGAGAGGCAGCCGTGGACGAAGGCCGCGCGGCCGGCCGGCGCGGTGGGCTCGCCGATGGCGATCTCCAGCGGCATATCATAGTAGCGGGCCGCGATCCGCGTCTCAGGCAGGGCGTACATCGCCTCGACTAGCTCGCCCAAGGTTGCCTTGGGATTGCGGGCGAGCACGGCGTCGAGCTGCGCCTGTCCCACGCGCCGCCCCAGCTCATCGCAGGCGTTGTGGATGTTGAGGAAGGCCAGCCCCAGGGCACGCGCCGCATCGACCTCCAGGAATGTCTGGTTGGGGCTCTCGTAGTACAGCGAGCGAAACCGGCGGTTGCGCAGCCGCCGCACCGTGCGCTCCAGGCTCGGGCCGAACTCCCGACGGGCGTCCGCTTCGGAGAGCCCGAAGCGCGTTACCAGACGGTAGTGCTCGCGGTACACCTCGCCCTGGTTGAGGAGCGTGCCGCAGGGGTGGTGGCCGATGACCGCATCGTAGCCGAGCTGCTTCGCCAGCACCAGCAGCCCGACGTTCACGTCGAGCGCGAACAGCACGCGCCGGATGCCACGCCCGGGCACGTGGACGCCTGAGTCGAGCGGCGTCTCGGTCAGGCCGGCCAGCGCGTTAGCTAGCTCCATGATCTCTTCGGTCGTCATTCCACCGTCGCCCGCTGCTGGCCGCGCTCCTGTCGTCATAGGGGCCTCCTCCCGCTCGGTGCGGTGCCGCCGACCGCTTTCTACAGACCTTGGCGGCCTACGTATTGTAGCCTCGATCGCCTAGCGGTCGGGAATCGTGTCCCCGGCATTGGTTATACTGGTTCAGAATCACCCCGCCGCTACGCTGTTGAGCCCTCGTCAGATCCGGAGGTGTACTATGCCCCTCAGTCCTGGTGCGCTGGGCGTCGCCTTGGCCGTGACCTGGCTGCTGACGGCCTGCGCGCCACAGCCCACCGCGCCCGCCGCTCCATCCGCGCCCACCAGCACGCCCTCGGCCGCGACCGGTACGACCAGCGAGGCGCCGGCTCCCCGCGCGCTGCGCACGGTGAAGGTTGGCGATCTCGGCATCCTCACCACGGCCGCGCTCTACGTGGCCATCGAGAAGGGTTTCTTCCGCGAGCTGGGCATCGAGACCGAGCTGGTGACCATCGACGGCGCTGCCCGGGCGATCCCCTTCCTCGCCACCGGCGAGATGGACGCGATGGCGGCGAGCGTTACCGCCGGCTTCTTCAATGCGATCCACCAGGGGATTCCTATGCGGGTGGTAGCGGACAAGGCGCTGCAAACGCCGGGAGCGGGCACGGTGGGGCTGGTCGTGCGCCAGGACCTGCTCGATAGCGGCGCCGTGCGCGGCGTGGCCGATCTGCGCGGCCGCGCCATCGGCCTGAACACGCGGGGTGCTGCGCTGGAGTACCAGCTCTGGCACATCCTGCGGAGCGGCGGGCTCGCTCTCGACGACGTCGAGCTCGTGGAGCTAGCGCTGCCGGACCTGCTCCAGGCCCTCGCTACCCGGCGCCTCGATGGGGCGATGCTCATCGAGCCGTTCCAGACGATCGCCCGGCGCCGGGGGCTGGCCTCCATGCTTGCCCGCACGGTGGACGTGCTGCCCGAGTATCAGTCGGGCGTGATCGTCTACTCGCAGCGGTTCCCCGAGCGCGACCTCCAGGCGGCGCGGGACTGGATGGTGGCCTACCTGCGCGGCATCCGCGCCTACGAGGACGCGCGGCGCAAAGGCGTGGACCGCGAGGCGATCATCGAGATCATGATGAAGTACACCACGGTGAAGGACCGCGGCATCTACGACGAGATGGTCTGGGCGGCGTTCGAGCCGAACGGGCGCGTGGTGCCCGCCTCGCTCGCGGCCGAGCAGGAGTACTACCATCAGATCGGGCTGGTGCCGCAGCCGGTTCCTATCGAGCGCGTGATCGACGAGCAGTTCGTTAATTACGCTGTGGAGCGGCTGGGGCCGTACCGCGAGTAGCCAGCCGTCGACCAGCGGGCAGGCCCGAGCACGACCGGTCGGGCTCGGGCCTGTGAACTCTGCGACGGGGGCCACAGTCCTGCCGCTCGGCCGCCAGCCTCGGGGCCTGGTTCAGCGCGACGGTTGGACGAGCGCGGTCTCGCGCGCCAGCCGGGAGTCCACGATCCGTGCGTACTGGCGCAGGTCAGTCGTTGCGCGTCCGTTCAGGTTGAAGGTGGCGACGACACCGATGACGTCGTTCCGGCTGAACACGGCGAGCGCGCCGTCTCCTCCCCGCCCCGTCGCGAGGAGCTCGTAGTGGAAGCTGAAGAGCGCGGCCTGCCCACCGATCCCCGCCGGATCAAGGTCGTCCCAGTCGCTCAAGTGCATGACAGACTGGAAGTAGCGGGTCAAGAAGTGGGCGGCGTCGCGGCCCAGCCTAGCGATGTAGCTCTCGTCTGGAGTGGTCGCCTCTTGGAAGGCCCAGCTCAGGATGAGCACCGGGCCCAGGGCAGGATCGGTTCCTCGCAGCACGCGGGCTTCGACTGGTACGCCTCGCACCCGAAGGCCGAGGGGCTCGATCTCCTCGTAGCCGGGTGGAAGGTCACGGGCAGAGAGGGCGAGGTCGGGGCGAGCGATCACCGGCTGCACGTCCTGGGCATAGACATGCAGCCCCCCGCTGCCGATCACGAGCACTAGCCCGGCGAGGACACCAGCCAGCTTACCGGTCCTGATCATTGGACGCCTCCTCCATGCGCGGCGTGCGACGCTGGACTTCTGCCGTAGAGCGTAGCGTCCCGTCTGAACTGCGGCTGTGAGCGCTGCTACAGCCGGCGCGTGAAATGACGCACATTGGTGCCGGCGCTCAGGAGGAGAGGGCGCGGCGGAGGAGCTTTCCCTGAGTGCTGTGGGGGAGAGCGTCGACGAACTGGATCGCGCGCGGCACCTTGTAGGGAGCGAGGCGGGCGCGGAGCTGTGCCCGCAGCTCCTCCGCCAGCGCCGGCGAGGGGGTGTGCCCGTCGCGGAGCACGACGAAGGCCTGGATGGCGTTGCCGATCTCGGGATCGGGCACGGGCGCGACGGCGGCCTCGAGGACCGGCGCCAGCTCCATGAGCGCCGCCTCGATCTCCGCCGGAGCGACCGCCATCCCGCGGCTCTTGAAGAAGTCGTCCTCGCGCCCCACGTACCAGAGGTAGCCGTCGGCATCGACGCGGACGCGATCGCCCGGCTGGTACCACCCGTCGCGGAACATGCGCTGCCAGCGCGCCGGGTCCTGGTGGTAACCCAGGCACAGGCCGGGGTCGTCACCGCGGAGGCTCAGGTAGCCCTCCTCGCCGGGCGCCACCTCACGGAGCGTGGCGTCTAGTACGCGCAGGTCGACCCCGGGGAAGGGCACGCCCAGCGAGCCGGGGCGGATCGGGACCACCGGGCCGTGGCAGGTGAGCACCTGGAACTCGGAGATCCCGAAGTACTCATAGATGTCGCAGCCAAAGCGCGCCTTCCACTCGCGGTAGGTGGCGAGGCCGAGCGGCTCGCCCGTGGCGTTGCAGTAGCGGAGCTGGAGGCGCCAGCGCTGCTCAGCCCCGGGCAGCGCCAAGACCTTGCGATAGAAGGTGGGCACCGAGAAGAGCACCGTGACCCCCAGCCGCTCGCAGGTGGCCAGGACGGCCTCGGGGCTCGCGCGGCCCCGGAGGAGTGCGGCGCTCGCCCCGGCGCGCAGCGGCCAGAGGAGCCCGTGCCCCAGCGCGCTGATGAAGCTGAACTCGCCGGTGGCCAGCACCCGGTCATCAGGCCGGTAGGCCGCGCGGAGCACACCGAGATCGCCGACAGCGATGACCCAGCGGTGACTGTGCACGATGCCCTTGGGCAGCCCAGTGGTGCCCGAGGTGTAGACCATGAACGCCGGCTCGTCGGCGCGCGTGGCGACGGCCGGAAGCGGGGAAGGATCGTCGTCGGCCAGGCTTTCCAGGCGGAGCTCGCCCGGCTCGCCAGGGCCGATGGTGACGAAGTGGCGGAACCGGCTATGCGCGCGCTGGAGCGCCCGCAGCGAGTCAGCGGCTTCTGCCGCGACGATAGCTACGCCGGCGCCGGCGTTCGCGACGATGTGCGCGAGTTCACGCGGGCCGAGGAGCGAGTTGACCAGCACCGGCACCGCCCCCAGCTTCAGGCCCGCCAGGAAGGCGACCACCAGCTCCGGCGAGTTCGGCCCACGCAGCAGGTAGGGCGTCCCGCGGCCGAGGCCCAGCCGGCGCAGGCCGCGCGCGCAGGCGTCGACGCGCTCCTGCAGCGCGGCCCGGGTCAGCATGCCGCCGTCGTACCACAGTGCGGGGCGCGCTGCCCAGCCGAGCGCCAGCGGGCGGTCCACCACTTCCGCCCCCATGTTCAGGCTGGGCGGGATCACACGGTAGCCGGGCGGCAGCTGGAATTCCGGTCGCGGCACGGGCAACCTCGCTCCCTTCTCTAAGGAAGTTTTAGCGGGGGCGCGAGATCAGGGGTCGTACGTTGGCCCGCGGAAGTGCGGCTCGCGCTTCTCCAGGAAGGCCCGGGTGCCCTCCTGGACGTCCCGGGTGCGGGTGATCTCGAGGATTGCCTCCAGCTCGCGCTGCCAGCCGGCCTCGGTACGGTCCTGGAGCCAATAGTAGCGCACTAAGTCCTTGGCATGGCGCACCGAGAGGTACGGCTTCGCGGCGATCGCGCCGGCGTAGTCGAGCACGGCGTCCAGGAAGCCCTCGTGCGGGAAGAGCCGGTCCACGAGGCCAAGGCGCTCGGCCTCCGCAGCCGTTACCTGCCGTCCCGTGAGCATGAGGTCGAGCGCGCGGCCCTTGCCCAGCAGCTTGGTGAGGTTGCGCGCGCCGCCCGCCTCGGTCTCGAAGCCCGCAGCGACCGCCACCTCGGCGAACATGGCCTGCTCCGAGGCGATGCGAATATCGCAGGCCGCGCACAGCTCCAGGCCAGCGCCCACGGCCCAGCCATTGATCGCGGCAATGGTGACCTGCGGCAGGTCCTCCAGCCGGCGTACCATGCGCTGGAGGACGATGTGGCGCACATCGTTGAGGTAGTAAGCCGCGAGCTTCCGGTAGGGGCCCTCGAGCCCCATCCCCGCCCCGCCCTCGAGGAGCACCTGGGCCTCGGACTTGAGATCGCCCCCGGTCGAGAAGGCGCGTCCCGCACCGGTGATAACCACGACCCGCACGCCGCTGTGGTGGCGCAGCTCGCCGAAGAGCGCGTCCAGCTCGAGCCGCATCGTGGGCGTGAGCGCGTTGAGCTGCTCAGGCCGGTTCAGTGTGACCAGGCCGATGGTGCGCTCGTCGGGGCGGCGAGGGTTGGGCAGGATCTCCCAGCGGATCTCTTCGTACTCCATCCGGGCCGCGGCTCCTCAGTAGCTTGGGCGCCTTATTATGGCCGAGCGGCTTGCCGCCAGGCCACGCTTGGCCGAGCTCAGCCCGCCTGCTCGGCGAGCGCCAGGCTGTAGGGACAGGAGGGCAGGCGCCGCTCGCGCACCAGCGCCAGCAGCTCGGCCAGCCCCTGCTCGGCGCACGCTGCCTCCTCGGGCGACAGCACCGTAGCCTTCAGGGCGGCGAACTCGTCCTCGTCGAGCACGAGGTAGCGGCCGTCGGGATAGACGAACACGTCCAGGAGCAGATCGACGTAATGGAGTTCTCCGTCCCGTCGCTCGGGCGGCTTGCCGATGTTGCAGTACCAGCCCTTGAGCTGCCCTGTACGGCTGTAGATCTGGAACACGTTGTACCAGCGCCCGAAGTAGTACCACTCCAGGAACAGGTCGCCGTGCTCGAGCGTCGTGTAGCCCAGATCGCGCGAGGTCGCGTTGAAGCGGCCGGCCAGCAGCACGTAGTCCGGGCCTTCTTCCAGCAGGCGTCCTTGCCAGGCGAACAGCGGCTGGCCATCGTAGCGGAGCTTGACGACGCGGATGAGCGCGGCGTCTGGGGCATCGCGCATGCGGACTCCGTTCTGCAGCTCAAGGCTATCCTAGCAGGCCGGCGCGCGAGCGTGCAGGGCGGCGGGCGGTCTGCGCCAGTGGCCGATGGGCTCCTCCCGTCGACGCGGTGACGCCGTCCATCCCGGCGCCGCGGCTCTGGCTGTAAGGCATACGCTGGCCCGCGATCGACTGCGCGGCGGGCGCGGGGGAGCGGTGCACACTGCTAAGTGGGTTGCGGAACTGTGACGACGCGCCCGGGGCCGGCACTGGCCTGACCATTGTGAGCGCAGCGCGCCCGGGCTAGAATGTAGCTGGTGTCCCAGCGCCGGATGCGTGGCCGTCGCGCGGATCGGGCGCTGGCGAGGAGTGATGACCGTGGTACTCAAGGCAACCCCGACGGTAGAGGACTATCTCCAGACCATCCACCACATGAGCCGGGAGGGCAAGCCGGTTATCGGCAGCCACCTCGCGGAGAAGATGGGGGTGGCGGTCGCCACTACCTTCGCGACGGTCCAGCGGATGCAGCGCGACGGACTCGTCCAGGTGAATGAGCACAAGGAGATCGTGCTCACACCCATGGGCAAGGAGATGGCCGAGGCCGTCGTGCGGCGGCACGCGCTGGCCGAGCGACTCCTGGTCGATGTGCTGCACCTCCCCTGGCACGAGGCGCACGAGGAGGCGCACCACTTCGAGCACGTGATCTCGCCGCGCGTGGAGAAGCAGCTCATGGAGCTGCTGAACAGCCCGACGACCTGTCCTCATGGGAACCCGATCCCCGGGCGGGGGGAGGCGGCCGTGGCCGATGCCGTGCGCCTGACCACCGTGCCGGAGGGTGAGCGGGTGACGGTGGTCCGCATCTCGGAGGACGCGGAGAGCGAGCCGGCGCTGCTGCGCTACCTCCAGGAGCACGGGCTGGTGCCGGGGGGCGAGGTAGAGGTGGCGGCGATTCAGACCTGGAACGGCTTGCTGCTCCTACGGCGCGAGAACGAGGAGTTCCCGCTCGGCTTCCCGGCGGCCCAGAAGGTCTGGGTGCGCCGCCAGCGGAGTGCGGGCACTTAGCAGCGCGGTTACCTTCCGAGAACGAGCAGGCCGGGGTGCGCCACGCACCCCGGCCTGTTTTTGAGCGCCCCGCGCTAGATCGGCGTGATGGCCACGTCGAGCACGGCGGCGCGGCCCCGGCGGGTCTCCTCTAGCCCGCGGCGCAGGGCGTCCTCTAGCGCCTCGGGCGCGGTGACCCGCTCGGTGTAGGCGCCGGCGGAGGCGGCGACCAGCCCGAGATCGCTGGGCGGCGCGAAGCTCGCGGTGAAGTCGTTCAGGCGCTGGGCATAGCCCTCGGGGTACTGATCGAGGGTAGCGTGCTTGACCGCGGCCCAGCCGACGTTGTTGTAGATGACCGTTAGGAACGGCAGCTGGTAGCGGCGCGCGGCCCAGTACGCGGCGGTGGGCACTCCGAACACATAGGAGCCGTCCCCCACGGCCAGCACGACGTCGCGGTCGCGTGCCGCCAGCTTGGCGCCGAGGGCCGCGCCGACGCCCCAGCCTAGCGCGCTGCCGCCGCTCCCGAAGTAAGTGCCTGGGCGGCGCTGCTGTGTGAGGAACAGCGTCGCCGCCGCGTTGCTGACCGTCTCGTCGAGGAAGACGGCATCCTCGGGCAGAACCCGACCAAGAGCACTGGCGAGCAGGGCGGCGGTGATCTGGCCGTTGCTCGGGAGCGCCTGGGCGGCGTGCTGCTGCCACACCTGCGCATGCTGCTGCCGCGCCCACGCGCGCCGCGCCTCCACCCGCTCGCGGGTGCTGCCATTCAGGGTAGGCGGGAGCAGCGCCAGGAGGCGGCGTAGCGCCAGCTCGCTGTGCCCTTCGAGCCGTAGGTCCGCTGGGATGTCGGCCAGCGGGATGCGCGCCTTGATGGTGTCGATATCGAGATGGATGATGCGGGCGTCGGGCCGCGGGCCGGTCACGGCCGGCAGCCAGGGCACGTCGCTATCGATCACGAATACGAGGTCCGCCTCGGGCAGGAACGCTGCCGCCCGCGTGCCGAGGTGGAGCTCGTGGTCACGCGGGAAGTTGAGGTAGTAGGCGCTGACCTCGAGCACCGGGAGGGCGAGGCGCTCCGCGAGCGCCACCAGCGCCTCTACGGCTCCGGGGTGGCGGCCGAGGTAGCTGGTCAGGATCAGCGGGCGCTCGGCAGCCAGCAGCCACTCCGCCGCGGTGCGGAGGGCCTCGTCGTGGGGAACGCTCGGCGCCGGCACCGTGCTGCCCCGCCGCGGCGCGGCGGCCCTGCTGTTCACGGGCGCGGCCAGCGGCTCGCGCGCCGCCATTAGGTAGACGGGGCCTGGGGGATCAGCGACGGCGATCTGGAAGGCGCGCTCGACGACTTGCCGGATGTTGGCCGGCGTCTTGATCTCGTAGGCCCACTTGACATATTGGCGCACGATGCTGGCCTGGTCGGGGACGTCCTGTGCGAACTGGATGGGGTTCGTGCGCGAGCCGTGTAGCTCGCCGCGCGTGGTCCAGGGGGTCTGGCCGGCGAAGATGAAGAGCGGCGTGCGGCTGCGCGCCACGTTGTGGATGGTCCCGCCCATGTTCGCGGTCCCCACGTCGACATGGACGAACACCGCCTGCGGCTCGTGGGTGAGCTGGGCGTAGGCCTGGGCGGCGCTCACCGCCACGATCTCGTGCTGGCAGATGATGACCTCGGGCACGCGGCGGCCGGTCGCGCGGGCCTTGGCGAGCGCCTCGACGATGGCGGGGTAGTCAGTCCCGAGGTTGGCGAAGATGTAGCGCACGCCGAGCTCGACGAGGGTGGCCAGCAGCGCTTCGGCCCCGCTCTCCACGGCGACGGTCTGCTGCGTAGCGGCTTCGGTCTGCATGCCCCTCTCTCCCTCTGTAGGGTTGCCGCGCCTCGCGCAGCCCCCACTGGCCACGGCGCACTCCCGCCGGAGGCCTCCGGCGGGAGCGGCCGCGTGTCGCCGGCATTGTACGCCGGGCGGCGGCAGGGTGGATAGCGCCGCTTTGCCGTAGTGGTGTCGTTAGGGGATGACCGTGAAGCTTGCGGGTGTTAGTGGCACGCCGTTCGCTGTGCCACTGATGGTTACAGTAGTACCGGGCGGGATCCCAGCGAGCGGAAGCGTAAAAGTGGCAGATCCGTTTCCGTCGGTAGCTAACTGTGGAGGGTTAAGTGTGATGGGAGGCGTCGTCATGGGAACTACTATGATGTTTGGCAACGGTACACTGTTTACATCGCGCACCTCGGCTCGAATAAGCACCGAACCCTGGGATAGAGAGATCTGTGGTGCGGGGGCTAAAAAGCGTGAGTTCGTTGTGCTCGGGACCCCGGTGCCGACGCCGGGCACGATCCCGCCGCCGGGGATGGGGGCAGTGATGTTCGAGACGCCGATCTCCATGTTGTTCGGTCCCAGGGCATGCACCTGGAAGGTGTACATGGTGCCCGGCGTGATCGTCACGGTCGTAGTAGTCGTGCTGATCGGCCCTTGGACCTGGGTGAACGGCCCGCCGTTGACGCTTTGGTGCACCGTGTAGCTCACCGCCCCCGGCAGGGGGGTCCAGGAGAGCGTGACGATGTTCGGGCTGGTCAGCGTCGCGGTCGCCTGGAAGGCGCCCCCGCCGGGGAAGCCGGGTAGGCCTGGGAAGAAGCCGGCCATCCCATAGGGACCGAAGGGGCCCGGGAAGCCGGGGCCGAACGGCCCGCCGGGGCAGATCGGCGGAACGCCCGGCGGCGCGCCTGCGGGCACCGGCGTGCACCAGGGCGGCACCGTTGGCGTGGGTAGCGGCGTGACCGTCGGGGCGCCGGCGTTCGATACTGGCGAGGACGGCGTCCCGCGGCGCCCGAGAGTATCGATCGCGACGACGGAGAAGCTGTAGCCGATCCGGGGGTCGAGGCCGATCAGCGTCGCGCTGGACATGCTCCCTGGCACCTCGCGGATCGGGCGCTGGGTGCCGTCGGGCTCGTTCACGACGATCTGGTAGGCCGCCACCATCGCGCCGGGCGGCGGTGTCCACGAGATCGTGATCGCGCCGTTGAAGGGGTTCACAGCAGCGGAGACCCCCGTCGGCGCCGGGATCGCTCCCGTGGGGGTGGGCACCGGCGTGGCCGTGGAGAGCACCACCGTGGGGAACGTCAGCGTAGTGGGCACGGTGGGGGTAACAGCTGGGCTGGCCGTCGGGGTGAGCGTGCCGCTGGTCGGCGTCGCCGTCGGCGTCAGTCCGGCGCCGCCAGCTAGCGGCGTGCTGGTAGCCGCACTCCCCGCGCTCGCGCCCGGCGGCGCGTCCTGGCTCGCGCCTGCGCCGCCGGCCAGGACAGTCACGTTCCGCGTCGCGGCGGTCCAGCCGCAGGCACTGCGCACCTGGATATAGAGCGTGTGTGCGCCGGGCGTCGTGCTCGTCGTATCCCAGGCCAGCGCGAACCCGCTGGGCTTGAACCGCTCGTCTCCTAGCAGGTCGGCGATGTCCTGGCGCTCGATCCCGTAGGGCACCGCGACCGGCACCCCGCCCTGCTCCGGATCAGCGTCGAGCGCGATGCGGACCTCGCTGATCCCGGTGCCCTCAGTGGCGTTGATGTCGGCCGCCCAGCCAGCGATGGTGACCGAGCCGGCCGGCAGCGTCTGCCCCTCCGACGGGCTCTCGACCACGCCACGGACATCGCACTCCGCTGGGGCGTCCTGGTGGAGGGGCGCCCACAGCGGGGCTCCCACCAGACGTGCGCCTCCCGGCCCGAGGCCGCGAAGCGCTGGGCGGTCGGCGGTGGAGGTAGTCGGTGTACCGGCGATCGCGAGCCCGCGCCCGGTGAGCCCGCTCGCCAGCACGACCGCTAGCAGCACCACACTCGCGATTCGCGGTCTGGGTCCGTGTTGCGTCACAGCGCGCCCTCCTCCGAAGTCCTCTGCCCCAGAGGCGCTCTCGTGGGCGCTGGTCGCCAACACACTCGGCCGCATCGCCCCCCGAGGCGGCTCTGTGGCGGGCCAAGCGGGCGGCCGCGCCCGCAAAGCCTTCGCATTTTACCGGGGGGTGCAGGGTAGGGGAAAGAAAAAATGGGTAGCCCGACGGCACATTTGCGGCTCGATCTGCTGCGGGCCGGCGCTATTCCCCTGGAAACGGCAAGGTGTCAACACGTTCCAGCCACGGTCCAGCTGGCGTGTACCGCGTGAGATAGATGGCCGCAGCGCGCTGGCTCGCGGCCGCGAGCTCCGCCGCGCCGGTCCAGGCTCCGTGGGGCCCGTAGTGCGCTGGCCAGCCGCCCGGCAGCGCGTCGGTGGCGAGCGACTCGACCGGCGTGGGCGCGCCCCCGTTCACGTGGAGCGCCTGGCCGAGCAACACGTACTCCGGCACGAAGGTCACCCCGGTGTTCCCCAAGGGGAACGCCGGCACCGCTGGCGCTTTCCAGGCCGGGAAGTTGACGAACAGTACCGGCCCATCGGCATGGCGGTAGGTAGCTGCAACGGCCTGACGCAGCAGCGCGGTGCCCTCGGCGTACATGGCGCGGCGCACCGCGAGGAAGTCGAGGCTCTGGACGATGGCCCAGCCGTACAGCGCCAGCAGCAGGACCTGTCCCCCGCGGTGGCGCCACCCGCCCGGTGCTAGCCGCTGTGCGAGCGCGGCCCAGCCCAGCGCGATGCCCACGCCGGGCAGGTAATAGAGGCGGGCGCCGTCCTCCAGGTACTCGAACGGCAAGGTCAGCCACACCGGCAAGGCCGTGACGACGAGCCAGCCGAGCGCCAGCAGCAGCCAGGCTCGCAGCTGCCAGCGCCCGTAGAGCCAGAAAGCGAGGGGCAGCGCGAGCGCGCTCGCCACGGCCACCGCTGCCTCGGGATGGGCGAGCAGGGACGGCGGGGCCCAGCGCCAGCCGATGGCCAGCGGCCAGAGCAGCGCCTGAAGGAACATTAGCCCGTTGCGCACGAGGGACACCTCGTCGAGCGTGAATGCCCGCGGCCACTTCGGCACGGCCAGCCACCAGAGAGCGAAGCCAAGCGCCAGCGCGATGTAGAGCAGCGCGTATGGCCGCGGCGCGCGGACCTGCCCCTGCCGGTACAGCCAGAGCTCCAGCCCGGCGACTAGGAGCCCGACAGTGCTCGCGTACTCGTGCGTGAACAGCGCCAGTCCAGTGCATCCCAGCGACAGCGCAAGCCAGCAGCGGGAGTGGTCGAGGCGTGCCCGGCGGTAGGCGAGCAGGGTGGCGAGCAGCAGCGCGGTGACCAGCGGGTGGAACCACGCCCCAGCCCAAGGCACGGCCTGGTAGTGGAAGGGGAAGACGAGGAACAGCGCGGCGGCCACCCCTGCCGCGAGCGGGCGGAGGGCGAGGGCGCGCGCCAGGCGATAGACCAGCCAGCCGTTCAGGGCGTGGAAGGCCAGGGGCAGCAGGTGGAACCAAAAGGGGTCGTACCAGCCCAGCACGGCGTGCATGCCCTTCCAGACGAGAAACGGGATCGGCCGGTAATAGAAGGCTCCCTCGGCGGAGGTGAGCAGGGAGAGCACAGAGCGCTGCTCACCGCGGGCGAGATCGAGCCCGTCGTCATAGAGGAACGCGTAGTGGAGCGCGTCACCGTAGAGCAGCCCGACGCCGGCGGCACACAGAGCGGGCACGCCCAGCCGACATAACAAAAATGTTGCAATTCGTGCCAGCGCGCGGGCCGGGAGGGGCGCGACGGCGCGATCGGACAGCGCCCGGGGTCGCGATGGGAGCGCGGAACGGCGCATCGGCCTCCAGCCGGCGCGGGGTGGGCCGCTGGGCCCCAGCGGGCGATGGCGAGCGGCCGGCCTTGCTACAATAGGCGCGTTCGTGCGACCCGCGCCTGGCGCATCCTACACTGGCCTGCGCGTCTGCCTCAAGCCAGTCATGGGGAGCGTCTGCGTTGGGCGCCGATCACCGCCGTGCCGGCACGCCCGGGGGAGACCGTGCCGGCGCCGGCGTCTGGAGGGGGAACAGTGGATCGCTGGAGCTGGGGACGGCTGGCGCTTGGCATGGTGTTGCTCGTGGCGGGAAGCAGCCTGCTTGGCATGCCTAGCCGCGTCGGGGCGGCGCGCGGCGGCCTGCCGGAGGCGGCTGCTCGCCCGCTCGCTCTGCCCGGCAACCAGACAGGCGAGACAGCAGCTGGCGGCCGGGCGCAGGTGGCCGGGACCGAGGGACAGGGCCTGCGGGTGCGTGTCGAGCCCTCTACCAATGCCGCCGTGCGCGCGGTGCTAGACGAGGGCACGGAAGTCGAGGTGCTCGAGGGGCCGGTAGCCGCGGACGGCTATCGCTGGTATCGCGTGCGCCAGGAGGCGCAGGGGATCACCGGCTGGGTAGCTGGCCAGTTCCTCGCGCTGCTGCCAGGCAGCTCTGCTGGGGGTATTGCGGCCGAGCCCGACACTGCGGCAACCAGCAGCGCTGTGCCTCCCCCGGCGGCGCCGGCCGCTCCGCCGCCGGCCGCGCTCGCTCTGCCCGCGCCTGGCGGGGTACCGACGGTCACGCTGCCGGCGGCGCTGGCCCCCGGCGAGGCCGCAGCAGGGGCTAGCGCCGCCGGCTCAGGCGACATCGCCCCGGAGCCCGGCCGGTATGTCCGGCTGGGTGGCTACCAGGCGGCTAGCCCCGAGTACGGTATGAACATCTTCATCTGGAGGGAGCCCAATACCACCCAGCGCGATCTAGGAAAGCTGCGCGAGCTGGGCTTCACCTGGCAGAAGACACTGTTCCAGTGGCGGGAGATCGAAGGCGCCGGCAAGGGGATCTACGACTGGCGGGAGGCCGATCGCGTAGTCGCTGCCTCCACCGCCGCCGGGATCAAGATCATAGCGCGGATCGACTTCCCGCCGGCCTGGGCGACGACGAGCTGCGATCCCCGCGCTAACGAGTGCCCGCCAGACCGCTTCGAGGACTATGCAGACTTCATCCGGGCGTTCACCACGCGCTACGGTACCGGGTCGCCCATCGGGCGGGTGCACGCCATCGAGATCTGGAACGAGCCCAACTTGGCCCGCGAGTGGGGCAACGGGCGGATCGACGAGGCGCAGGCGCGCGAGTACGTCCGCCTGCTCCGGCTCAGCTACCAGGCGGCCAAGAGCGTGGACCCCCAGATGACCATCATCTCCGCGGGGTTGACCCCGACCGGCACGCGCGACCCGGCTGTCGCCCAGCCGGACGATGTCTATCTCCAGTGGATGTACGACGCCGGCGCAGCGGCGTACTTCGATGTCCTCGGCGCTCACGGCGCGGGGTACAAGGCGCCCCCCCACATGAGCCCGGAGGAGGTGGCTGCCAATCCCGCCTATGGCGGCCATGCGAGCTTCTGCTTCCGCCGGGTCGAGCAGCTGCGCGAGGTCATGGTGCGCAACGGCGACGAGGCCAAGCAGGTCTGGCTGCTGGAGTTCGGCTGGTCTTCCGACGAGGTTCACCCGGCCTACGCCTGGCACCGCGTGACGGAGGAGCAGAAAGCCCAGTACATCGTCGACGCCTACCGCTGGGCGGCGCAGAACTGGGCGCCGTGGATCGGGGTCATGGCCCTCTGGAACCTCGCGGCGCCGGGCTGGACCCGCAACAACGAAGAGTACTGGTGGTCCATCACCGAGCCGGACGGCACCCCCCGGCCGGCCTACCTCCGCCTGCTCGAGGCGCGGCGCTCGGGTCTATTGCCCTAGCGGGCTCCCACCGACCGACGCCGGCCGGCAGCCAAATAGCGGCGGCCCGGCCACGGAGAGGGCTACACTGGCCTAGAGCCCTCTCGTGGAGAGCAGTCGGTGGTGAGAGCATCTTTCCGCTTGCCGGGGGTATTGCTGTCAGCGCTCCTGCTGGCTAGCACTGCTTGCGGCTCCGTGCCCTTCCTCAAGCCTGGCCCTGCGGCGCCGACCGGGGTCGGTGTCCAAGTCCACCTGTGGGGGTACCCCGAGACCACGGAACGCGACCTCCGTCTGGCCCGCGAGGCCGGCTTCACCTGGGTGAAGCAGCTTTTCCCCTGGGCGTTCATCGAGGGGGATGGCAAGGGCCGGTTCGAGTGGCAGGAGCCTGACCGCATCGTCGAGGCGGTCAACCGCGCCGGGCTGAAGCTGATTGTGCGGCTAGACATGCAGCCCGCCTGGGCGCGTGTCGATCGCGTCTTCCCCATTGTAGGGCCGCCCGATCGCCTGGCGGACTGGGGCGATTTCATCTATGCGCTGAGCAAGCGCTACAAGGGGCGCATCGCCGCCTACCAGATCTGGAACGAGCCCAATCTCGCGCGGGAATGGGGAGGCCGGCCCCCCAACGCGGCGGAGTATGTCCGTCTGCTGCAGGTCGCCTATCAGGCGGTGAAGCTCGGGGACCCCGACGCCCTGGTGATCACCGCTGGCCTCTCGCCGACCACAGATCTGAGCGACAACGCGCGGGCCGACGTGGTCTACCTCCAGGAGATGTACGATGCGGGAGCCAAGGGCTATTTCGACCTCCTGGGGGTGAACGCCGCGGGCTTCAAGGCGCCGCCTGAGGCCGACCCTGCGGTGGTAGCGCGCGATCCGACGCTGACGAACCACGACCCGAGCAAGGAGGAGCTGCGCCGCGCCTACTCTTTCCGCCATGTCGAGGACCTGCGCGCGGTGATGGAGCGGAACGGCGACAGCGAGCGCAAGATCGCCATCCTGGAGATGGGCTGGACGAGCGACCCGCGGCCGGACTCTCCCTACCACTGGCACAGCGTCAGCGAGCAGGAGAAAGCGGATTACCTGGTGCGGGCGATCAAGTACGCCCGCGAGCACTGGCAGGCGTGGCTGGGTCCTATGATCGTCTGGACGCTCGCGGACCCGGCCTGGAAGCCCGAGCACGAGCAGGTGTACTGGGCGATCACGGATCCGGACGGGCGTCCGCGGCCGGCGTATGAGGCGCTCCGGCAGCTGTTGAAGCCCTGAGCAAGTCGAGTTCCATGCGCTGGTGCCAGAGCCCGCCATCGAGGAAATACGGTCCGCGGGCGACGAAGCCGAAGCGCGCATAGAACGGCCGCGCGTGGAGCTGTGCCGCGAGCCGCACGCGCGGCAGGCCGTGTTGCCGCGCGTGCGCCAGGAGCGTCCGCAGCAGGGCGCTCCCCACTCCGCGTCGCCGCGCCTCCGGCAGCACCGCCAGCCGCCCGATGATGCCCTCGGCGCCATCCACGACCAGCCGGCCGGTGCCCACCGGCTGCTCGTCGAGGAAGGCCAGCAGGTGCAGCGCCACCGGATCGTAGGCGTCCAGCTCTTCCTCGGCGGGCACGCCCTGCTCCTGGACGAAGACCGCCATCCGGATGGCCACGACCTGCGCCCAGGCGTCGGGCGTGTTCACGGGCACGCAGCGGATCTCGCTCATGGCCTTACCTCGCTCGATAGCGGGGTTCGGAGTTCGGGGGTGGCGTTCAAAATGCGAATCGTGCATGCCGAACTCTAAACCCCGGCTTCCGAATGCTGGCCGGCTGCGCGTCTGGCGGCATGCCGGGGAGACTGCTCAGGGGCATGGCGGCGGGTCCCAGGGGCGGGCAACGAGCTGGGGGACGGTCGGGTGCGCGGCCCGCCGCGCGGCGACCCACTGCTCGCTCGCCTGGACCCGAGCCTGCGCCTCGGCGAGCGCTGCCTGCACCTGCGCCGGGGCCGTGCCGCCCGGCGCCTGGCGGGCGGCGACGGCGCGCTCCGCCGTGAGGCCCACAGCGCTCGCCTCGAAGGCCGGCGAGAACCGGCGCAGCTCGTCGAGCGTGAGATCAGCGAGCGTCCGCCCGGTGGCTAAGCAGTGGCGCACCAGCTCGCCCACGATGCGATGCGCCTGGCGGAACGGCACGCCGCGCTGGGCGAGGTGGTCGGCCAGGTCGGTGGCGGTGCTGAAGTCGGCGTCCGCCGCGGCGCGCAGCCGGTCCGGGTGGAAGCGTGTAGCCGCTACCAGCTCGGTGGCGATGCGGGTGCTGGCCAGGACGGTGTCCACAGCGTCGAAGAAGGCTTCTTTGTCCTCCTGGAGGTCCTTGTTGTAGGCGAGCGGCAGCCCCTTCAGCACGGTGAGCAGGCCGACGAGGTGGCCGTACACCCGGCCGGCTTTCCCGCGGAGCAGCTCCGCCACGTCGGGATTCC